>Ga0302325_10000888_pt1 | contig 79618 bp, 64 predicted proteins | sample Palsa_T0_2_FD_201948 | JGI IMG/M metagenome (GOLD analysis project Ga0302325, IMG submission 201948) | Peat permafrost microbial communities from Stordalen Mire near Abisko, Sweden - Palsa_T0_2 | ecosystem: Environmental > Terrestrial > Soil > Palsa > Peat permafrost | place: Sweden: Abisko... | reverse complement strand
CCACAGCTCAGCGGCGAGGCGGAACCAACCTGCTGCGCTGGCGGTGGTTTTTGCCGCTCGCGGTGTCCGACAGAGAACGGGCCTTGGCGGCACTTGCCGCTGGATCAACCGAAGAAACCGCCGTATACGATTAAGTACGTACGGTGGTGTGGGAGGACGGGGCCGTGAGGCCCCTCCTACCCGATGCCTGCTACACCAAGAAGGACAGGCCAGGAGGCCTGTCCTACACGACAATTTCCACATGGTCGAGGAAGGTGGCCAGCGCCAGGATCTGGCTCCGAATTTCATCCTTGTTGGCGGCCATGGCGGCCAACTCCACCGCCGCCCCGGTCCGGGTGATTTCGGGAAAGCCGTAGCTTTCACCCGTTCCCTTGAACTGATGCCCCACCTCGTGGGCGATTTTGCAGTCTTTCGCATCCAGGCCCGCCAGAATTTCGTCCATGTCGCGCCGCACGTTTGCCAGGTAGTGTGGAACCAAGGCTTCAATACCCTCCGGCGGAGCGATACGGATCTTCCCGCGCGTATTGCGGGAAATGGCCTCCAGGAGAGTCGCCTTCTTGATCGGTTTGGTAAGGTGCTCCGTACAACCTGCTTCCAGGCTTTTCCTGACTTCCCCTTCCGCCGCGTGAGCCGTCAACGCCAGAATGGGTATCGGGCGTGCATGCTTTTTCGCTTCCCATTGGCGAATGGCCCGCGTGGCCTCCAGCCCGTCCATCACTGGCATTTGAATATCCATAAGCACAAGATGCGGACTGCCGGACATGGCCTTCTCGAGGGCGATCTTGCCGTTCGCGGCGAAATCAAGCTCGAAGCCGCAGTCCTTGAGATAGGCTTTCATCAACACGATATTGTCTTCGGCGTCTTCCACAACCAGGATGCGGGAGCCGGGCTGTGGTCCGGCCGGTACCATTGGCGGAATCGCGATCGCGGCTGGCTCGGCAAACTGTGGGGTTTGGGTCTCCCCGCGCAAGTCGAATGGCGCACTAAGAAAGAACGTGCTTCCCTTACCCACCGCACTGATACAACCGATCCGCCCACCCATCAACTCCACCAGGCCCCTGCTGATGGCCAAGCCGAGGCCCGTTCCGCCGTACTTGCGCGTGGTGGAAGAGTCGGCTTGCGTGAAACGGCCGAAAATCATTTCCGTCTTGTCCGCGGCGATCCCGATCCCCGTATCCACCACGTTGAATCGCAGCCAACCCGGCGCTCCTCCGGGTTCCGGCTCCACGCGCAGCGTCACCGAGCCTCGCTCGGTGAATTTCAACGCGTTGCCGATCAGATTGATCAGAATCTGCCGCAGGCGATTGGGATCCCCGACCAGCCCCAATGGGACGCCCGGCAGAATCTCGAGGGTCAGCCGCAAACCACGGTCATGCGCCCGCGAAGCCATCATCTCGATTATTTTTTCGAGGAGCGCGCCTAGATCGAAGCCGATCGATTCCAATTCGACGTGCCCGGACTCCACTTTGGAAAGGTCCAGGATATCGTTGATCAAGTCCAGGAGACTCGCGCCGGCTCTTTGAAAGATGCGCACATAGTCCCGCTGTTCGTCGCGCAGCGAACTTTCCGAGAGCAGGTCGGCCATCCCCAGAATGGCATTCATGGGGGTTCGCATTTCATGGCTCATGGTGGTCAGGAATTCGCTCTTGGCGCGATTCGCGGATTCCGCGGACGCCATGGCGCGCCGCAGATCTTCCTCCGCGCGCTGCCGTCTGATCACCTGCCCAAGCTGCGTGCCAACGTGCCCCATCATGGTCAGGAGCTGTTCATCGGGCTCGACCGTCTCCAGCGCAAAGAACTCCAGCACCGCCAGGATCTTCTCTTCCACCATTACCGGGAACCCGAAACCCGACCGGAGTCCGGCCTGCCCCGCCGCGCGGGTGCGCTCCGACAAGGGCTCTTCGTCCGCCAGATTTACGATCCACTGGGATTTGCCGGCGGCCAAAATGCAGCCGGGCAATCCTGGTCCGGGAGCGAAGCGACAGCCCTCGCTGGCCGCGCGGAAAGCCGCGAACCGTTCTTCGTCTTCGACGTGCCAAATTCCCGCGGAAGTCAAGTCGTCCGAGTTGTTTGGCAGCAGATAGATATGGCCTACCGGCCACCCTGTGTGCGCGCAGATCCGGTTGAGACAGGTCTGCGCCGTGTGCTCCATGCTGGACGAGCGGTTGGCGGCCACCGTCACCGATTGCAGCAGATGCACCAGCGCCGTCTCCTTCTTGCGCGCTTCCTCGGCGCGCCGCCGCTCGCTGATATCGCGCACGAACGCGCTAAAGCTGCAAACGCCTCCCACTCGAACCGGCCAAACCGTGGCTTCCACGGGAAACTCGTGGCCGTCGCGATGCAAGGCCATCAGCTCGATCGCCCCGTTCGACAGGGGCCTCGGCGCAGCGGCCAGGAAATGTTCCACCCCGTGCGCATGGGCTTCCCGGTCCGACGGTGCAATCACGGTATCGCACAGGCGGCGTCCCATCGCTTCCGCGGCGGTCCATCCGAAGGTCGACTCGGCCTGCGGATTCCAGGCCGTGATCGTGCCATCGGGCTCCATGCCGATGAATGCGTCGTTGGCGGTTTCGATGATCATGCGGTTCCGCTCGTTTTGTTCGCGGAGCATTTCCTCGACATCCTTCAAGGCGGTAATATCCCTGGAGATGCCCGCGATCCCGAAAACCTCCCCGCTCTGGTCGAACATCGGGACTTTGGTTGTCGACATCCACCGGGGGCTTCCCTGGGGAAGTTTGAGCCGCTCGATGCGATCCACCTGGGGCCGCGCCAACGTCACAATTCTTTCCTCCTCCAGGCGGCAGCCAAGGGCGTATCGGGATTCGAAATAGTCGGCATCGCTCTTTCCTAAGCACTCCGCGGAGTCCTTCGCTCCGAGAGATCCCGCGTACGCCTGGTTCACTCTGGTGAAGCGCGACTTGCGATCCTTAAAATAAATCAGGTCCGGAATGTTTTCCATGAGGGCGCGCAACAATCCGCGCTCTTGCTCCACCGCCTGGACCAGTTTGAAGTGCACCACGGCAACGGCCACCTGGGCCTTCAGTTCGGGAGGTTCCCAGGGCTTCGCGATATACGCGAAGATCTGTCCGCTATTGACTGCTTCGGTGAGCGCGCTCATGTCGGAATATCCGGACACCATGACACGGGTGGCTTGGGAAATTTCTCTCACTCGCCGCAGAAACTCGTGCCCGCTCACGCCTGGCATGCGCTCATCGCACAGAATCACCGCTATATCGTGTTCGAGCGCCAGCCGCAGAGCCGTCTCGGCGTCGGTGGTTGTGAACACTTCGTAGTCGTCTTCGAAAAGATGCTCCAGCGATGTGAGTATGAGCTGCTCATCGTCCAGGACTAACAGTTTTTCCTTCATTTTCTCCTCTGCACATTTCCCGGTTGAGCGGGATCTTGACAATAAACTCCGTACCCACGCCCTCTTCGCTTTGCACCTCGATCGAGCCCCCGTGTTCCTGCACGATTCCGTAAGAGATCGCCAGCCCCAGGCCGGTGCCCCGGCCCACCGGCTTGGTGGTAAAGAACGGGTCGAAGATCTTGCCGCGGATGGCCTCGGCGATACCCGCTCCGGTGTCGCGAACCGAAATCAGGAAGAGATCGGAAGTCTGGCTGGTGGTGATGATAACGGTCCCTTCCCCCGCAATGGCGTCCACGGCGTTGGCAATCAAGTTCATCAAAACCTGGTGCAACCGCCCCGCGTGACAACACAGCGTACGCGCCGGGGCAAAATGCTTTTCCACGTGGATGCGGCCGTTCATCTTGTGCTTCAACAACAGCAGCACCGCATCGATCGTTTCCACGACGTCCACAATTTGGAACTCTCCTTCATCCAGCCGGGAAAAAGTCCGTAGATCGAGCACCAGTTCTTTCACCCGGTCGAGGCCTTCCCGCATCTCTCTCAAGCGCGCCCGTATTTTCCGCAGTTTCATGAGAGAAGGCTCCGCGAAATGCGGCTCCATATCCGGACCCAGACTATCCAGCCCGTTCTCGACGATGAACAGGTTATTCACCACGAAGGCCAGGGGATTGTTGATCTCGTGCGCGATGCCGGCCACCAATTGCCCCAGCGAAGCCATCTTTTCGTTCTGGATCAATTGGGCCTGGGTTTCCTTTAGCTTCCGGTTCGCCTCTTGCAGATCGTGATTGGCCTGCACCAGCTCTTCGGCCATCGCGGCGCGCGCCTCGGCCATCTGGCGCCCGGCGCGGGCCTGCAAAGTCTCCATTTCTTTGGTCTTGAGCTCCTCGACAATCCGGCGATTCTCTTCCTCGAAGAACCTGCGGCGCATCAGGGCCTGGATGCGGGCTCGCAAGATGGCCAGGTCGCCGGACTTGGCCACGAAGTCGTCGGCCCCGGCTTCCAGGCCTCGATTCAGGTCTCCCTTATTCGCGCTGGCGGTGAGGATGATGACCGCCACGCCGCTGTTCAGGCTCTGATGCATCGCGGCAATCCGCCGGCACACTTCGATGCCATCCATCTCGGGCATCGCCATGTCCACTAGAACGCAATCGAATTTCTCATCCGCGAGACGGTTGAGCCCCCCCATGCCGGTGGCCGCGGTCTCCACTGCATAACCTTGATTCCGCAACTCGTCGCTGATGAATGCCAGGTGGGTAGGGCTGTCGTCGATGGTCAATATGCGGGCGCTGCGAAAAACCGAATCTTGGGGATTCAAAATGGCCGCGTGCGGCGGCTCCTTGCGCAACAACGCACGGATGCGCAATAGCAGGATTTCAGAACTCTCGGACTTGGAAATATAATCGTTCGCGCCGCTTTCCAGGCCGCTCATCTCCGCCGTACCCGGGGCCGAACCCGTCATCATCAGAAGCGGGATGCCCCGCGTGTCCAAGTTCATTCGAATGCGCCGGCAGAATTCGTCCCCGCGCATTCCGGGCAGGTTGAAATCGATCAGGATCAGGTCCGGGAGAGGGTCGCCCAGCGCCGCCAGCGCCGCCTCCGCCGCGCCGGCCACGGAGACTTCCCAGCCCTGTTCCTCGAGCAACATGCGCATCTTGAAGGCTTGCGTCTCCGAGTCTTCTACCACCACGATTCTGCAAGGGCGATCCATGTGTTTCTCACGAATTCATCGAGGACACTAATTCCAAAACTCTGGCCCCGATCGCCGGCAGCGGCAAGGACTCGCAAACGGCGCCCATCCGCACGGCCGCCGCCGGCATTCCGTATACCACCGCCGTGGATGCATCCTCGGCGATGGTGTATCCGTCGGACCGGCGTATATCCAGCAGGCCTGCCGCGCCGTCGTCGCCCATGCCGGTCAACAAGACTCCCAGCGCGGCCGCGCCCAGATCCCGCGCCATGGATTGAAACAGAACCGTCCCCGAGGGACGCTGAAACGATACGGGAACTCCCGCATCCAGCCACAGCCGCCCGGCGTCCAATCGCAGATGCCGCTCCCCCGGCGCCAGGTGTACTACCCGGGCCACCGGGATGCAGCCATCGTTCACCACGGTCACCGGAAACGGACAAACGGTCTCCAGCCAGGAGGCGAACCCCTCGAGAAAACTGGCCGTCATGTGCTGCACCAGCAGGATCGGCAAGGGAAAAGCCGGTCCCAGCGCTCCCAGCAGTTGGATCAGGGCCCCCGGCCCGCCCGTGGAGCAGACGATTCCGAGCATGGTGAACACCCCCGGCCCGCCGCTCCAGGACTGCGGCATACGGCCATACTCCGGCTGCGGCGCGCGTTTGCCATGCTGCCGAACCAGCTTTACCTGGCTCATGATGACCAATTGCGTGCATAAGCGCTCGGCCAGCGCCTCGTAGTCGGCGTGGCTGGTCCCCAGCGGTTTTTCGAGGACCGTCAAAGCCCCCGCCCGTAGCGCCTCCATGGGGATGGCATTCCATCTTCCGGACTCGATGCTGGCCGCCACTACCACGATGGGCACCGGATTTCCGGACATGATCCGCCGGGTGGCTTCCAGTCCATCCATGCCGGGCAGCCGGATGTCCATCGCAATCACATCCGGCGAGAGCCGTGCGAGGATGCGCAGCGCATCCTCCGCGCTGGCCGCCGTCGCACAGACCTCCAGCCGCGGGTCCTGTCCGATGATGTATTCGAGCAGGGCGCTGATCGCGGCCGAATCCTCGACGATCATTACCTGGATCTTTTTCATATCATTTGCCGGATCGCGTCGAGCAGCTCCGTTTGATCGAACTTGCGCTTCACCACGTACGCATCCGCTCCCAGCAGCAGGCCCCGTTCCTGGTCCTCGGCCCGCTCGAGCGAGCTCACGATAATGACCGGAATCCCTTTCAGCCGGCCGTCCGCCTTCAGCGCCTCCACCAATCCGAACCCGTCCAGGCGCGGCATCTGAATATCGGTAATAATCAGGTCGGCCTTTTCGATGCGCAGCAACTCCAGGGCGTCCAGGCCGTCCACCGCGACTCGAACGCGGTAGCCATGCGCCTCCAGGATGCTCTTCTCCAATGAGCGGGACGTGATCGAATCGTCCACGACGAGAATGCCGGGAGCGATCGCTTCGACCACCGGCGCCGCTCTCTGCGGCACGGGAGTAGCGGCCGACGGCGTGCAACTCGCGGCCAGACCGGCGGGGTTCAAGACCACCAAAGGCGGCCCTTCCCGCAGGAGCGTGCCTCCGGAAATGTTGCCGCTGACGGGGCTAGGCATTCCTAGTTCCTGAATCAGAGCGTCTCTCTCCTTCAGAAACTCATCCACCCAAATCGCGAAACGCCTGGTCCCCGATTTCAGCAGCATCACCGGCAGCGTGTCTCTGCGCAGGGCCGGAGACGCGTCTCCGATTTGCAACAAATGGGCCAATCCATATAGTGGAACCGGTTGCCCCTCGAGAATCACCACCGGTTTTCCTCTCAGCGTTTCCACCCGTTCCGGACGGATGCGATAGAGCCGCTCGATTCCGTGCGTGGGAATTCCGAAGGTCTGTCCCGCGCAGGAGAGCAGCAGCAAGTGGCTGGTGGATACCGACAACGGCACGGATAACAGAAAGGAAGCGCCGGGACTCTCCTTTGCCCGCAGACTTACGTCTCCTTGGAGGCGGTGCACTGTTTCGTAAACTACCGAGAGCCCCATGCCCCGCCCGGACAAGTGGTTGACCGTGTCGGAAGTGGAAAAACCGGGCCGAAAGATAACCCTCGCCAACTCTTCCGGGGTGTGCTCCCCCGGCTCGGCCTGGGAGAGCACACTGGCTACCTTTTTCAGGTCTACCCCCCGGCCATCGTCGTCCACCTCTACGATCAGGCGTCCCCTTTGGGAGTCCAGCCGCAGGACCAGCGAAGCCACCGGCGATTTTCCCTTGCTCGCGCGCTCGGCGGGCGGTTCGATTCCATGGCTGATGGCGTTCCGGAGAAGGTGCATCACCGGATCCTTAAGCGCCTGGAGCACGATCCGGTCCGCCCTCACACCCGACCCGCTTAGCCGGAAGTCGATTTGTTTGTTCTCCTCCCCGGCCAGATCCCGTACCATCTTTCGAAAGCCTTCAAATATGTCTTCCGCGGGGGCCATGCGGGCGCTCCATACATCCCGCTGGAGTTGTTCCGCCGCACGCAGCGCATTCCAGGCGCTGCGTTGTTGCGACTGGTGCGCCGTGCTCGATTGGGCCGCCAGGGAGCGGACCTTCTGTTCGATGAATCCGAAATGCTGCACCACCGCCGCATACTCCGGCTGACTCGCCAGTCGCCGTAAGGGTACGGCCGAGGTCTTGCGAAACCGGACGTATTCCGCTTCTATTTCGGCGATCTGGCCGTCCAGCGCGCCGAGTTCCCCGGTGACGCTGGCCTGCCGCAGGCTTTCCGTGAGAATTTGGCTCGTCGAACGCACCAGCCGGTCCAGATTCTCCGCCGGCAGCCGCACCATTTCGACGGGTTGGATGCTCGCCTGCGGCGCCTGCGCGCCGGCGGCCGGCTTGGTGGGCAGGTCCGCCGGCCCGGCGACCCGCGTTTCCCGATTTTCGAGCAAGTCCTCCATCGCCCGCAGCGCCGCCGCTGGCGCCTCCGGAATCCGGTTTTCCCGAAGCGCGCATACGCAATCTTCGCTGGCCTCCAGCACCCGGTGGATCACGCGGGTCATGCGCTGGTCCAAAAGCAAGGTCCCCTCGCGCACCCGCGAGAACAACGTTTCGAGCCCCGACGCCAGCCCCTCTACGGCCTCCAGATCCACCGCGCGCGCCGCGCCTTTCAAAGTGTGCGCGCGGCGGAACGCCTCATCGATCTTCGCCCCTCCCTTGGTTTCCCCGGCGTTTTCGAGCGACGCCAGGATCGCGCGGATATGTTCCAAGTGCTCGGCGTGCTCGCCTTGAAAAATGGCGGCCAGCTTTTGGCGAATAGCCGTCAAAGCCGGTATCCCTCGGTCGCCAGTTGAAGCTGCGTGCCTACGTCGTTGAGACTGGCGGCGGATTTTTCCGTCTGCCGGTTGCTGGTGGCGGCCTGTTCACTGCCCTGGCTCAGATCTTTCATGGCTCGGGCTACGTTGTCGAAGCCGATCTGCTGCTGGTTGGTGCCGGCTACAATCTGCTGAAACGCCTGCACGCTCTGGTCGATGTTGGCGGTCATATTGCGAATTGCGGCGGCGGCCACATCCGCCTGGTGCCTGCCCAGGTCCACGCGCTTGACGGCTTCCTCGGTGAGCATCACGGAAGTGTTGATCTCCTTCTGGATGTCTCCCAAGATGCTCTTCACCTGGACGGTGGCCGCCTTCGACTGGTCGGCCAGGCTCTTGATCTCGCCGGCCACCACCGCGAAGCTTCTGCCGTGTTCCCCGGCGGCGGCGGCCTCAATAGCGGCGTTCAAGGCCAGCAGGTGCGATTGTTCCGCGATATCGTTCACCGTGGCCAGAATGTCGCCCACCATCTGGGTCTTTTCGCTCAACGCCACGATGTTCTGGGCCACCGCCTCGGCCTGCTCGTGAATCGCTTCCACGCTCTGGTTGGCCTTCTGCACCGCGTCCACGCTGGTGGTATTGGCGATCGAAACGGCCTCCGCCACGGCCGTAACCTGCTTGGCTTTTTCGGAGATCTGCAGACAGGACTGGCTGACCTGCTGCATGGTGGCATTGGTTTCCTGGTAAGCCGCCACTTGCTCTCCGGTGATGGCGGACTGTTGCCTGGCGGAAGCCAGAATCTCCATCGTCGCGGAATTGAGATTCAGCGTCGCCGCGCGCGTCTGCGTGGCCATGTTCCGCAGCCGGGCCGCCATCCGATTCAGGCCGTACCCGAGTTTTCCCAGCTCGTCGCCGCCCTCGCGGGCGGCTTTCAGCGTTAAATCCCCTTCTCCGGCGGCAGTCACAAATTGCTGGAATTCGGCCAATGGCCGCGTGATGGCGCGGCGCATCGCCATTCCGATCAAGGCTATCAATGCGAGACCCAACAGATTTCCGTATAGAATGACGCTCCTGGCGCTCTGAGCTTTGAGATCTGCGATTCGCCCCCGCGCATCCAGAAGAATGCGTTCCGCGTTCTCCACCGCCGCCAGCAAGTTCAAAATCCCGGCCGTGCGTTCGATCGCGTTCGCCGGCTGCGCGGCCATCGGCGCGACTGCCAATCCTTTCTCTTTGCGCATATTCGAGATGCCTGACAGGACCTCGATCCGGCGGTCGATCATCGGATCCAGATCGTCGATTCTGCGTTGTTGAGCCGGATTGCCGGCCGTCAGCGTGCGAATCAGTTTCAGGTTCCCGGCCAGGCGCGGCCGGAGGCCTTCCGCCGATTCCAGGAAGCGCGCGTCGCCGGCCGCCAGGTATGCGCGGGTGGCGCTTTCGTACTCGAGCACATCGGCGCGGATGTCTTCGGCAACGCCGATCGCCAAAAATGTGTGACGCACCCATGCGTCGGCTTCGAGCAGCCGTTCCAAGCTCCGGTACGCGGCGATTCCCGTTATGGCCATGAACAACGTCGCCAAACCGTAACCGAGAAGAATCTTTTGTCCGACGGTCAGTTTCACGTTGTTCCTCCTTTAGGCAGCTCCGCGAAGAGCGCGGCGGTGCTCAGCAGCATCAACCGGTCCTGCGTCGATCCCTGGATGTGCCGGGACGCTCCCGCATCGCCGCTCCTGGCCGGTTGCAGGTCCCCCGCGCCGATCCAGCGGATTTGCTCCACGCTATCTATTTGCAGCCCCATCGTGCGCCCCTCCTTGCGCAGCAAAATCACGCGCGCAAGACCGCCATCCCCCACCGCCTCCACGCCCAGCAAGCGCCGCAGATCGATCACCGGCCGAATCTCGCCGTGCACGTTAACCACTCCCGCAAACACCGCCGCCGCTCCGGGAACCGGCGTGACGCGGACCACAGGCAAGACCTCGGCCACGTCCGGAAGATCGATACCATAGCGCTCCTTCCCGATCCCCAGAACGATTACGGGCAAGGCGTTTTGCCCCGTTGCGCCGGAGGCCTGACGTTGCGACAGCCGCTGCGCCCGCCCGCGCCAGACCGCTTCCATTTGTTCGCGCCGCCGGCGCCCGTCCATGGCTTCTCTCATGCTGCCTCTCTCACGATCCGCTCAATTCTTCCAAATGCATTTTGGCGAGGTCCTTCAGCGCCGCCGCCGTCACCCCGGGTCCGGCCGTAACGATCTCCTGTTCCGGCGCGCCGGACAGGACTTTCAGGACATTCCCGAAAGACCGCGCCGCCGCATCCGGTTGCCGGCCGCGCTGCAAAGCCAGACCCAGGTGATAGTGCGCCAGCGCAAACTTCCGATCCAGGTAGATGGCCTGGCGCAACGAGCGCTCCGGCTCGTCCGCGACACCCAGCTTTTCGAAAATCAGCGCCCGGTAAAAATGGATCGCGGGATTCAGTCTGTCCTCAGCCAGCAATCTTCGACCGTAGTCGGCCGCGTCTTGCCAATCGCCGCGGTCCGCGAGCTGGCGCAGACCTTGCAGATCGGCCCGGTTGGACTGGGCTCCCGGCTTGCACAGCGCCGGGATTGGCGGCTGGGGCGCGACCGCCGGTTCCGGCGCCTCTTCCGTCTGCCCGCCTGGCGGCGCCATCTTTTGATAGAGCGTCGCCCCGGCGGTGCTCACACAGCGGAAGGCCCGGTAGTTCATCGGGTTACCCTCGGACGGGCCTACCACCAGCCAGCCGCCGTCCTCCAGGGACTCGTGAAATCGTCCGACCAGGCGCAGATTCACCGCCGGCGCGAAGTAAATCATGACGTTGCGGCACAGAATCAGATCGAAACGCATGCCGGCCAGCCAGGGCGTGGCGAATTCGCCATCCACCAGGTTCATATGGTGAAACGAAATCGGCAGCTTGTATCGGGGATGAATGGTCCAGACCGGACCCGCCCGCGAAAAACACTCGAGCCGCACCGCATCGGAGGTGGAGCGCAGCGCCCATGCCCGAAATTTGCCCTCCGCCGCGCGGGCTAAATCGCTCCGGTTTATATCGGTGGCATGGATGCCGACCTGCCAACCGGCGATCCGATCGGCAAACTCGTCCATCAACATGATCGCGAGCGAATAGGGCTCCGCGCCGCTGGCGCAGCCGGCGCTCCAGATGTGTAACTCCCGCGACGATTGTTTGCGCTCCAGGATGTCCGGAAGGATCACGTCGCGAATTGCGGCAAATTGCTCCTCGCCGCGGAAAAAATAGGTTTCCCCGTTCGTGAGTTGCGCGATCAGAATCTCCATCTCGGCGCTGCCCTTCTCGCCGTCGGCCAGGAACCCGGCGTAGGCGGAGCAACCGCGCAGTCCCAGATCGGAAATCCTCCCGCCGATCACCCCGGTCAGTATTTCGTCCCGGTCAGTATAGTAGGCCAGGCCGGTCGACGCGATCAACTGTTCCTTCAGCCGGCCGTAGCCGCGATCTTGCGATACGCGATTCAAGGCCTCTGCTCCAGGTGCAGCAGGCGCGCCTGCGACATGGCGCTATAATCCGCCACCAGACGAGCCTCGTTCGCCGCCAGGAGGGCGGCCGGCGAAAGCAGGTGAACCGGATCGCCGCCGAGTTGCAGAGCGCCCGTGGCGCAACCCAGAAAAGTGCGATCTGCGGGTATTTCCAGGAGCCGCGCGGAATCCACCGGCACGATGCCGCGCACCGAGTCCGCCAAAATGCCGATCGGGCCCAGGACTCCGCGCAATACAATCAGAGGCGTATGCAGGCCCGGCTGCTGCTCCGGAAGATCGAAGAGCCGGTCCAGACGAACAATCGGAATGGCGGTTCCCCTGAGATCCAAAAAGCCCGCCAGCCCCGATGGCAGACCCGGCGGAGAGGAGAGCGTGGCCATGGGCACGATCTCTTGCACCGCTTCGAGCGGGAAAGCGCAGTCCATTCCGCTCGTGTGAAAAATCAGAAGGTTCTGCGTGCGCTCTTCCGAATGGCCCATCGCTATATAGATCGGAATGTTTTCAAAATATGCTTAGGACACAACCTGCTAAAATCGACCGGATGATCGCCGTCAGACTCATTCCCGCCGTCGCCGCGCTGGTCTCGGTGGCCATGTGCCAGCCGCCTTCCCTGATCGTGGATGGCGGCAATGGCAAGACCGTGGTACTCACGGCCGCGGACCTGTCCAAGCTCCCCCAACACACCGTCAACGCCGGCGAACACGGCGTCCCGGCCACGTTTGAAGGCGCGCTCCTGTCCGACGTGCTGGCCAAGGTGGACGCGCCGTCCGGCGAAAAACTGCGGGGGAAACTGATGTCGCTGTATCTGCTGGTGGAGGCGGCTGACGGCTACCGCGCGGTCTTTGCATTAGAGGAGTTCGACGCGGCGTTCACGGACCGCAAAATCTATCTGGCGACCAAACGCGACGGAAAGCCGCTGACGGAAAAAGAGGGGCCGTTCCGCATCGTCGATCCCGGCGAGAAGCGCCCCGCCCGCTGGGTTCGGCAGGTGACGGCGCTGCGCATCCGGCAAGCAAACTGATGCCTCCGAAATACTGACAGCTCGGTTGCACCGTGGGGCGGCCAATCTTGGCCGCAGCCGGCTTTCAGCCGGCCTTTGCGACCACGACGAGGCGCCCTGAAGGCCGCCCCACGGTGCAACCGAACTGCTAGTATTCTATGAGAGATTCGTCTCGACACCTGGCCGGAATACCTGCTACTTTGTCTCTCCCCGCACACTGGCGAACTCCTTGCACCACCAATAAGCGCTTATGTCCCAGCCGCCAGCGGACCTGGTGTCCGAGATCGAGGCCCGCGCCCGCTCCGCCAGCCTGATCTCACTTTTCCTGGATTTCGACGGCACCCTGGTGCCCATCAGCGGCGATCCTGCCGCGCCCCGGCTGGACCCCGGCGCGGCGGCCACCCTGCAACTGCTTTCGAGCCAGGATTCCCTGGTAACGACCATCATCAGCGGCCGGGCCATCGAGGATCTTTACACCCGCATCCGAATGCAGGGTTTGATCTACGCCGGCAACCACGGCCTGGAGATCTTTGGCCGGCGGTTCCGTTTCGTCGAGCCGGTCGCGTCCGCCCGCCGCGGGGCGCTGGAGCGGCTTTCCGAAGAACTCGCGCTGGCGCTGCGGCCGCTCTCCGGCGCTATCGTCGAGTGCAAGGGTTTGACCGCCAGCGTGCACTACCGCCTGGCCGCGGAAGCGGATTGGGCGCGGATTCAGCAAACCGTTTACACCGCGACGGCCCGCCAGGGCGCGCTGTTTCGCGTTAATCCGGGCAGGAAGGTATTCGATATCATGCCGCGCACCAACTGGCACAAGGGAGCCGCGGTTCAGTGGATCAACGGCCACCTCGGCGAACGGGAAATTCTAACAGTCTACCTGGGCGACGACGCCAGCGACGAGGATGCCTTCTGCGTGTTGCCCGGCGAAGTCACCGTCAAGGTCGGCGCAGCGGCCGCGACCTGCGCGCGATATCAAATGTCCGGCCCCTCCGATGTCCACGAGTTCCTGTGTTGGCTGGCGCACACCTTGAGGAATTAGCATGCCACAGGCTATCGAACCTTTTGTGTTCTATACCGAGAGGAGGCTGGTAGTCCTGACCGGCCGTAAAGCGTCCAACCTGGAAGAATTACTCTGTCACTTAACTCAAGTATCCGGCTCTTGTATCTTCTATCACACTCATTATCTGTATCTGACTCACCACTTTAAAAAGCCGCGTTTCTATAACGAATTCGCCAACTGGGTTTCAGGGGCATTGCAGGAAGAGCGCCTGGCCGAGCGCCTGGCCGCCATCGACCTGCTGGCGATGACATCCATACGCGAATTGCGGGACGCCATCGCCGCCGCCGTCCGGAAGCATGTGGAAGGCGACCAAAAGGTCCGCCGCGAATGCCCGCCGGGCGGCGAGTTTCATTTCTGCGAGGCCAAAAGCTTCATCATGCCCATCGGCCAAGTGGCGCACAGCGTGGCGGAGTTCTTCGACACCATCGCGCAGGTGACCAACGCCTGCCTGCACTTCCATTTCTTCGAGGCGCGCCTGCGGCTGGAGCGGCCCACCAACGATTTCTCGCAGTGGCTGGGGGACTTAGGTGAAGTCAGGCTGGCGCGTCAGATCGGCCGGCTCAACCCTTACAGCATGACCCTCGACGAGTTGAAGCACGAGATTGTGAAACTGGGACGGAAATACCGTGCGAAATAAGCCCGCGGCCGCCATTGCGGTAAAAAGTTCCGTTCGCCATCTCACACTCCCATCGTCACTGCCTGGTTGCCGGCCTTGGCTGCTGAATAAGTTATCGAGATTGGCAAACCGCATGCCTTAGAGGAAGCCAGAAGCTGTCACGGCCTTAGGCTTGGATGGCATCTAAATTACGCAATGAGAGGAACAATTTCCATGACTTTCCATTCACCTATTCGATTGCGAACGGCTCTAGCTATAGTCTGCGGCATAGGGATCGCGGCGGGGGTAGCCATAAGCCCGGCGCAGGCCTCCATGTGGGACAAGAAAACGGTTCTCACCGTGAATGAGACCGTTCAGATTAGAGACACCGTTCTCGAACCAGGCCAGTATGTATTGAAGCTCTACGACTCCCAATCGGACCGGCACACAGTCCAGATCTTCAATCGCGATGAAACGCACATTATCAACACGGTTCTGGCTATTCCCACGGAACGCCTGCGGGCGGCCGGCCATACCGAATTCACCTTTTGGGAGACGCCTCCCGGAACTAACCGTGCGTTGCGCACCTGGTTCTATCCGGGCGACACCATCGGTCAAGAGTTCCCTTATCCAAAACACCTGCAGCAGGTGACCATGTTAACCAGCTCGGCAACCGAGATGGCAATGGCGGCTCCGGCTCCGGAGCCCGTCATGGCTGAGCCCCAGCCTCAACCCCCGGCTCAATCCGACGTTGCCGAGCAGCCCGCTCAACCCGAATCCGAGACGGTGACCCCGGAAGCGACCCCGGAACCAGCTCCGGAGCAGCAGCCGGCCGAGGTCGCGCAGAATACCGCTCCCCCTCCAGCCGAGACGCCCGCGCAGTCTACACCGAATCAGCCGGCACAATTGCCTACGACCGGAAGCCCCTATCCGGCGATCGGATTGGCCGGCGGCCTGCTCCTTGGTCTGGCCGGCTTGCTTCGACTCAAGCGCTTGGCTTAATGTCGAATTATCGACTCGAGGGACCGACTCATGAACCGGCGCGCGGCAATTCGGAATCTGATGGTTGCCGGCGCCGTTTCACTGGTTGGCCGGCCCCTCAGGGCTATCGCGCCGGATCAACCCGATTTTGTGATCCGCAGCGATGTGCGCCTGGTGCTGCTGGATGTGAGCGTGAAGGACCGCGATGGCGGTTGGGTATCCGGTCTCTCCAAGGACAACTTCCGCGTCGCTGAAAACGGCTTGGCGCAGGACATTACGGTATTCGCGGACAACGATATTCCGGTGACGGTGGGAATTCTGGTGGATAACAGCCGGAGCATGACGCCCAAGCGGGCCGAGGTGCTCTCGGCGGCCACCACCTTCATCGAGGAGAGCAATCCGCACGACGAGATTTTCGTATTGAACTTCAACGACACAGTGAAGCGTGGGCTGCCTAAGGACGTGCTGTTCTCCGACGACATCGGGCAACTGCGCGCGGCCCTTTCGCGCGGATTTCCCGAAGGCCGGACCGCATTGAACGATGCGGTCGTAGACGGGTTGCAGCAGCTTAAACAGGGAAAGCGCGACAAGAAGACCCTCGTCGTCATCAGCGATGGCGGCGATAATGCCAGCCGGCACAATCGCCGCGAGATGCTCGAAATGGTGGAGGGCAGCCTCGCGACCATCTACACCATCGGGCTGTTCGACACCGAAGACCCGGACCGGGATCCCGGCATCCTGAGAAAGCTCGCCAGGCTCACCGGCGGCGTAACCTATTTCCCGTATAACGCCGCGGACCTGACCGCCGCTTGCCGGCATATCGCCAAGGATATCCGGACGCGCTACACGCTCGGATATGCTCCAGCGGCCTCCAACGGCGGCTCGCTGCGGCGCATTCAAGTGCGCGTGTCGGCGCCGGGCCGTACGGGGCTAAGCGCGCGCACCCGGATCGGTTATCGCTATGAAGAGGCTGCGAACCAGTAACGCGCGCCGATGGACGGAAGCCCTGCTGCTGCTGGCCGGCCTGATGGCCGTCGGCATATGGGGCTGGTCGCACGTGCGCATGGCCGTTTTCCAATTCTGGGGGAACCGCGCGTTGGATCGCCGGATAAATAGCCAATCGCCGGCCACGCGCCAAGCGCTGGCGCCGCCATCCATTCCGAACGGCGCCCTGATCGGCCGGTTGGCGATTCCGCGCCTGAACATGCGCGCCGTGGTGCGCGAGGGAGCCGGCCGGGATACCCTGGACGTGGCGCTGGGCCACATCCCCGGCACGGCGCTTCCCGGACAGCCCGGGAATGCCGGGATCGCCGGTCATCGCGACACACTGTTTCGCGGCCTGCGCAAGATCGAAAAGAACGACGTAATCGAATTTCAGACACCCGCCGGAAGCTACAACTACAAGGTGGAAAGTACGGACATCGTGAAGCCGGACGATGTGGCCGTCCTGGCCGCGGGCCGGCATTCCGAGATGACCCTGGTGACTTGTTACCCGTTTTATTACGTGGGTTCGGCGCCCGACCGCTTCATCGTGAAGGCGCGCCTGGTAGATTCGCCAACGGCCCCGCCGCCAACCCCGGCTGCAACCCCCGCGGTCGCCTTCCAACGCGCCAGCGCTCCGGAACCTTCTATCCGCCCTGCCCCGCCCGCCGTCCGTAGAGTCAATTTCCAGGTGAGCGAGAGCCGTAGCCGCGAGGTGGTCCCTGGAATACGCCTGGGCCTGTCGCGGACGGACGCGCGCCGCCGCCGCGCCAGCGTCTGGATTTTTGTCACGCCGGAGCGGCGCACCATCTCCTTGAAGAACCAGCCGGAGCATCAGGCGGTTTTTTTTCACGGCCACGACGACGCCAGACAGCGCGCGTTGACGATCACCCGCGTCACCGCGAACTCGGTCGCCGGCTACCTGCTGCTCTACGGGAATGCTCACGCGGGCGCACAGCCGCTCCCGGCCGAATGACATGTCCATCCAACTGAACGACTATCGGGAAGTAACCGGCCCCGGCGTGGTCGAGGAATTGCGGGTGCTGGCCGAACGCGTGGCCGGCCGGCGCATGCAGCACATCAACTCGACACCCGTGGGCGGCGGCGTGGCGGAGATCCTCACGCGCCTGGTGCCCTTGTTGCGCGAACTCGGCCTGGAAGCCACTTGGGATGTGATCAAGGGCGATCGGGTTTTTTTCGGCGTCACCAAGGCCTTTCACAACGCGCTGCACGGCAAGCCCGAAGAGATCACCGAACAGATGTTCGAGATCTATCGCGCAAACACGGAAGCCAATCTGCGCGACATCGATTTCACCGGCGACGTCATCTTCGTGCACGACCCGCAGCCGGCCGGTCTCATTGCGCGCAAGAAGGAAATCGCGCGCAACTGGGTGTGGCGCTGTCATATCGACGTCTCCGCGCCGCAGCCGAACGTGTGGAATTTCCTGCGGCCCTACGTGGAGCAGTATGACGCCGCCATCTTCTCCATGCCCGATTTTGCCCAGCAGCTCCCTATCGCCCAATTCCGCGTGGCGCCGTCCATCGACCCTTTGAGCGACAAGAACAAGCCGTTGGAGCGAAGCTACATCGCCGGCGTACTGGAGAAGTACGGCATCGACGCCGGACGCCCGATCCTCACCCAGGTATCCCGGTTCGACCGGTTCAAGGACCCGCTGGGAGTGATCGCGGCGTATCGCCTGGTGAAGAAGCGCTACAGGTGCCAACTGGTGCTGGCGGGCGGCGGCGCCGACGACGACCCCGAAGGGGAGGCGGTCCTGCGCGAAGTGCGGGAGGCGGCCGCGGGCGATCCCGACATTCACGTGCTGCTCCTGCCCCCCTTCAGCGATCTGGAGATCAACGCGCTGGTGCGCGCTTCCACCGTGGTGCTGCAAAAATCCATCCGGGAAGGCTTCGGCCTGACCGTGAGCGAAGCGCTGTGGAAGAAAAAGCCGGTAATCGGCGGCGCGGTGGGCGGCATCAAACTGCAGATCGTCGACGGCGTCACCGGCTTCCTGGTGCATTCTTCCGAAGGCGCCGCCAACCGGCTGGCACAGCTATTGTCCGACCGCCGCCTGCGCGAAAGGCTGGCAGAGAACGGCCACCAGCACGTGCGCCAGAACTTTCTGGTCACGCGGCACGTGAAGGATTATTTGCTCACCATGCTGGCGCTGGAGCATCCGCGCGAGAGCGTGGTGTACCTGTCTTAAGCCGTGGCGCACGCACCCTGCGTGCCGCGTCCCCACTCATGGGGACGCTCGGCGTGAACCCAAAAAATTAAAAACGGTTAATCAACAGAACCGATTGTTGCGGTTCGATGTATACTGGGTGAAATCCTGATTAAAGACGTCTCCCCGTCGAGTCCGCGCTCTGTTCCAAAGAGGGCTCGTCCCATAATCCCGATCGCCCTCTGGTAGCGTTTGAGCCATGATCGCTCGTTGCTCCTTTGAGCGCAAACGCAGTACAAGACAAACAAGGAGTTGCTCATGCTTCGAAAAATTATCGCCGTTGCATCATTGCTGGCATTTTTCACGTCGGCATCGCTCATCGCACAGACCTTCCGAGGCGGGATTGCGGGTACCGTAACCGACTCGACAGGAGCCGCCGTGGCTGGGGCGCCCGTCAAGCTGGTGAGTCCGGATACAGGCCTGACGCGCGAGAGCCCTGCTTCCTCGACCGGCGAGTTCGTTTTTCAGGATCTCCCGCTCGGTAGGTACGACATTACCGTCACGGTGCAGGGCTTTGACACCGTCCACGTATCCGGCGTCGTGGTGGATGCCGGCAAGATTGCCACCGTCGCATTGAAGCTGGAAGTGGCCAAACAGGCGACCGTCGTCGAGGTGGCGGCCTCCTCCGTGGCGATCGAGACTGCGTCGTCGTCGGAAACCAGTGAAATCGATACCAAGGAGATCCTGGACATTCCGTTGAATGGCCGCGATTTCTCACAGTTGCTGAAGTTCAACCCCGGCGCCAACGCCAATGGCTCCCTCGACGGGTCCCGGTTCAACGGCATCGACTGGAAGATCGACGGATCCGACAACAACGACCTTTGGCACAACATAAACGCCGTCAATCAAAGCGGCGTGTCGGGCATTGCCGGCACCTTGCTTCCGCTTGACGCGATCTCTGAATTTTCCCTGCAGAGCAGCAGCAGCGCGGAAGAGAACCGCAACTCGGGCGGTGTGCTGAACGTGGTGGTCAAGTCCGGAACCAACAGCTTCCATGGCTCGTTGTATTACTTCAACCGCAACGAGGACCTGGCCTCGAGCGACTGGTTCACGCCCCCCGGTGCGCCAACGTCGGAACTCCGTAACAACCAGTTCGGTTTCTCGCTGGGCGGCCCCATCGTGAAGAACAACACCTTCTTTTTCATGAATTATGAAGAGCAGCTCTACAAGCAGGCCCTGACTGCCCCCGGAACCACTCCGTCGGCCGCATGGGTTTCGGCGGCCGAGGCGGTAATGGCCAAGGACGGTGTGGCGGTGAACCCGCTCATGCCGGCCGTGGTCAACTACCTCTGGCCGGCCAACAGCCTGTCCGGTCCTGCTACCGAGAACAATTACGCCGGCGCCGGTATTAACCTTTCCAACAGTTACAACGGCGTCATCAAGCTGGATCATTACTTTAATGAGAGGAACAGCATAGCCATCCGCTACTTCGGCGGCACCGGCAATCAGACGGAATACATCGGCTCGGCGCTGCCTTACTACTTCCAGACCTGCCCCAGCCGCATGCACAACTTCTCTTTGGTGTACAACGCGGTGATTACGCCCCGGTTGGTCGCGCAGACGCTGGTGGGCGTGAACTATTTCAAACAAGTCTTCGATGATTCCAACCACGGCTTCGATATGGCCTCCGTCGGAATGGAAACCGGCGTCACGGATCCCACCGATTATGGTTCACCGAACATCAACATTTCAGGATTCGATTCAACCGGCTTGACGCCGCCGCTGGGACGCATCGACACCACCGGTCACCTCGATCAAACCTTCACCTACACCGTGGGATCTCACCAGTTCCGTTTCGGCGGGGATTACCGCTATTCACGCCTCGATGTGTTTTACGATGCGGATGCGCCCGGCACGTTTAGTTTCGATGGCACGCAAGGGCCGTTTGCCGCTACAAATCCGAACGACACCTGGGGGGTAGGCAACTCTCCCATCGCCGGATCGCTCGACGCCCTCGCGGATTTCCTTTCCGGCCGCATTGCTATCGGGAACGCCAGCATCGCCTACGGCAACCAGCAGCGCATTTACAACCTCGCCGGAGCTTCGATTTTTGCTCAGGACAGTTGGAAGGCAACTCCGAAGCTGACGCTGAACTATGGCCTGAACTGGGTGTATCAGAGCCCCATCTCTAATCCGAAAGACCTGATTTCGACCTTTATCCCCGCCGACGGCGGCATCACCTATGTCGGCACACACGGTCTGAGTACCCTGTGGCCCCGCAACCTGCACGATTTTGCGCCGCGCTTCGGATTTGCTTACCAACCGGTGGCCGGCGGCAAGCTGGTGATCCGGGGCGGCTGGGGAATGTTCTATCAGGTCCCCAACATCGCTTACTTCGGCAACAGTTCCGCGTCCAACGGCGGCGCGACGGGAATTAATGAGAACATCGGCGGACCCTCACCGGTTTTGACCGTGGTGAATCAATCGCCGATTGCGCTCCTGTCGGGCGTGCCGATCTTTGCGGGAAGTTCGGCGACCGGCCCCTACGGCGGCTTCTCCGTGAGCCAGCAATTCGTCACCGCTTACAGCATGAATACGAACCTCAACGTTCAATATCAAGTTGCCAAGGATTCGGTGGTCGAGGTGGGCTATTCGGGCAGCTTGAGCCACCACTTGCCGGACACCTTGGATATCAATCAGATTCCGATCGGCTCGCCTGAGTTGGTCTCGTCGCGGCCTTACTACAGCCAGTTTCCCAACCTCGCCGCCATCAATGAAGTGGAGTCCGTCGGCAACGCCCATTGGAACGGCCTGCTTGCGTCCGTGAAGACCAACAATTTCCACGGTTTCACCACCAAGCTCAGCTACACGCTCGGGCACTCTATGGACGACCTTTCCTACGCTCGCGGCATCATTCCTCAGAACAGCTATTGCCTGAAGTGCGATTACGGCAATTCGAATTTCGACATTCGGAATTCGTTTTCCATGTTCCTGGCTTACTCGCTCCCTGAGCCGTCTAAGTACAAGGCTCTTTTAGGCGGCTGGCAGTTGAATACCTTGTTCTCTTTCTTCAGCGGTACGCCCTTTACCGTCTATTCCGGCAACGATTCCAGCGGCACGGCCGAGTTCGCCGACCGGGCAGAGGTGGTCGGCAACCCGTTCGCGAATGTGCCCGCCTCAAACCGGGCCACCAGCACCTATTACTGGTTCAATCCGGCGGCCTTCGCGTCGCCCGCGCCGGGCACCTACTCGAATCAGGGTTTTGACGAGTTTTATGGCCCTTCCACGCACCAGATCGACTTCTCGGTGTTTAAGAACTTCGGGATCACCGAGCACGTTAAAGCTCAGTTTCGCGTTGAGATCTTCAACGTCTTCAATTTTGTAAACTATTCCGAACCGGCCAACAACCTTCAGGGCAGCAATTTAGGACAGTCAGGCTCGACGTACGATGTGGCGTTCGGCGCGCCGGGCATCGGCCCTGGCGCTCCCCGCAACACGCAATTGGGCTTGAAGATACTCTTCTAATTCCAGGCGCCGGGCAAACATAATCGGGCTGTGGGGCAGGCGCTTCCGCCCAATGCCGCTTAGTTTTCTCATAGCCGAACACCTGCATTAATCGTGGGGCGGTCCCCCTGGACCGCGGCCGACGCCCTCGTCGGCCCATCGCGGCCGGTGAAGACCTTGATTCTTCGAGCCAAGAGCGGGTCCAGGGGGACCCGCGCAGACCAGGGGGTCTGCCCCATGAATTATGCAGCATTCCCAGCGTCGGGAAAACTCATTGGGCGCTTCCGCCTGCCAACAGCAGCCCTCTTTCTTTTTGGTCGCCATCGTACTCTAAGCGCGCGTCTCTTGCGGCACGGGCGCGCCATTTTGATGGGGCGTGCGCGCCATCGAGTAGTAGGCTTGCGTGGGCACCGCCAGCGCCGTTCCGGCCGCCTCCACTGCGTCCAGAATCCACAGGAACAGCTCCTGCTGAATCCGCGTGAATTCATCGCCATCGCGCGTCAAGACATAAGCGAAGATTTCCACGTCGAGGGAGTACGTACCTACTCCCACAAACCGCACCGGAATAGGTCCTGTTTCGACCTTCGGATTTTGCTGGAGAGCCTTGGTGATGGATTCGAGCAGAGTCCGCACCTGGCCGGAGGTAGTGTCCCGCCGCAGGTTGAGCATCAGATGGAACCACATCTTGTCGCGCTGCGAGAAGTTCTCCAGGGTCATGGAAGAGAACTGCCCGTTGGGTACCGTGAGGAGCGTGCGATCGAGAGTGCGAATGCGGGTGGAGCGCAAGCCGATGTCTTCCACCGTGCCCACCTTGTCGCCGACCCGGCAGAAGTCGCCGATGGTCACCGGCCGGTCGGTGATCACCGCCACGCCGCCGAACAGGTTCTCGATGGTCTTTTGGGCCGCCAGGGCCAGCGCGATGCCGCCGACGCCCAACCCGGCTAATATGGCGCCGGTATTGTATCCCCAGCTACTGAGCAGCGCCGCGGCCGTCACGGCCACGATGACGATCTTCACCACCCGCGAAGCCAGCGGCAAGACCGAGTAACTGAACGTCCGATGCTTCCCCCCAAGGGCCCCGCGCAAGCGGACGATCAGCAGATCCGTGATGCGCATTCCCAGCCAGGCAAGCGCCAGGAAAAACAGCAATCCGGCGCCGCGCTCCAGGTACAGCCGAAGCGCGGGCGAAGGATCGATCCACTCCAATCCCGCGCGGAATCCCAGCACCGCGAGCAGCAGCCGCAGCGGCCCTAGCAGGACCTCCAGGAGATCTGTGTTCATGCGCGGCACCACGCGTTTCAGGGCCGGCTGCATCCACAAAAGCGCCAGCCGGGAAGCCAGCATGGAGAGCGCCGCGAGAGCGGCCGCCAGCAAGAGTAGGGCGATCCAACGCCACAACGAAGTATCGATGAGTTTCCAACTCACCAACGGTTCCGGCAGATACTTCTCGATGGGCGAATCGGAGGCCAGGCGTGCAATCCGCGGGATCAGGTCTACGCTGGCGGAGGAAAAAACCCAGATCTTAGCCCCGGAGCCCACAGTTACGCGCTCCAGTTCCAACGCCAACGGTCTGCCGTCCACGCTAAAGGAGTCGACGCGTTCCCGATTCGTCCCTGGGGGGTCGCCCTCGGGATTCCCGCTAAGGGCCGCCAAATCGAACTGCGCGTCGCGGTCGAGAATCTGCTGCAACTGCTTGGCGAGCTGCGTGCCATCCTTGAGCCGCTGGCCGGCGGGCAGTTTCCGGAGATCCATGTATCTCCATGCTCGCTGATAGTCTTGCGCCTGACAGGCGGCCAGGAAAGCGGTCGCGGAGCTCTGCGGCGAATCGCGATTCAGCGGATCCTGGCCGGCCGCGTATGCGCCGCCACAAAGCCACAGCAATAGACAGACGATGGCTGTGGGGCAGGCGCTTCCGCCTGCCAATTGCAGGGCGGCCAATCTTGGCCGCAGCCGCATCTTTAGGCGGCCAAGGCCGGCTGAAAGCCGGCTGCGGGCAGGATTGCCCGCCCCACAATTTCTGCAGGCGCTCATGCCGCGCCTCGCCCCACCGGCGCTAGCGGCAGATGCCGGCCGCGCGCCTCGGGCTGGCCCAGGCGGATGGCGGCCAGTTCGCCGATTAGGTTTCCGGCCCAGCGATACACGTTATTCTCCTGTACTACGGCGCGCATCCGCTGCATGCGGGCCTGGCGCTCCTCGGGCGGCATCGTGAGCGCCCTGTGGATGGCTTGCGCCAGTTCGTCGGTGTCGTAAGGATTGACCACCAGGGCGTCCGCCAGCTCATGGCTGGCGCCCGTGAAGCGGCTCAGGATCAGCGCTCCCTGCCCATCGGCGCGCGCCGCGATGTATTCCTTGGCCACCAGGTTCATGCCATCGTGCAGCGAGGTCACCAGACACACGTCCGCCTCGCGATAGTAGGGCTGGATCTCCGCATGGCTGTGGTGCCGGTTCAAGAAGACGATAGGCCTCCAGGCGCCGGTGCGGAAGCGGCGGTTGATGCGCTCGGCTTCCTCCTCGACCTCCGTCAGCAGATCCTGATAGCGCTTGATGTGTGTGCGGCTGGGCGCGCCGATTTGGATGAACGTAAATTTTTCACGGTACGCCGGATACAGGTCGAAAAGCCGCTCGACTCCGCGCAGCCGCTCCGGAATGCCTTTCGTGTAGTCGACGCGGTCTACCCCCAACCCCAGAAACTCCGGCTTCCCGCCCAGTTCGCGGAACAATGCCGCGCGCTCCGCGGTGGAGGCGTCTCCGGCCGCGGATGCGCCGTTGCCATTGCCGTTGCCGTTGAACGCCACGCTGATGGGGAACGGCCGCACGCTGGTCAGGCGATCGTGGCGATTGACCGCGAAGTGCTCCCAATCGATGCGCGATTCCAGCGTGCGGTCCACCGTTTCCAGGAAGTTGTTGCAATGCGCCTGAATGTGGAATCCGATCAAATCCGCTCCCAGCATGCCGTCCAGCAGTTCGCGCTGCCACGGGCAAATCCCGAAGGCTTCCGGATTGGGCCACGGAATGTGCCAGAAGATGGCCACGCGCGCATCCGGCCGGCGATCCTTGATCATCCGCGGCAGCAATGCGAAGTGATAATCCTGGACCAGCACGATGGGCTCGTTTTCGCCGCTCATCTCGTCCAGCAGGACGGCGGCGAACTTGCGGTTCACGGCGCGGTACTGCTCCCAATCGACGCTGCGGAAGACCGGCCGCGTGTGCGCGATGTGGCAGAGCGGCCAGATCCCCTCGTTGGCGAAACCAAGATAGAAGCCGGCTTCCTCTTCCTTGCTGAGCCAGACGCGGCGCAGCGTGTATTGGGGATGGTCCGGCGGCACGCGCAGCCGGCCGCGATCGTCGGCGGTTTCCTTGTCCGCGCCACCGGTGGCTTGTGCGATCCAGGTTCCGTCGCTGGCCCGCAGCACGGGCTCCAGCGCGGTGACCAGGCCGCTCGGCGGAACCGACCAGGCGATCGAATTTCCTTGCCGCGAGTGTTCATATGGTTCGCGATTGGAGACCGCGAACAGCCGGCTTCCGTTGAGCTTGCCCTGCATCGAAATGCGCAGCCGCTCGGCGGTCCACTGCGACGAGGCCGCATCCCGCAGACGCGCCTCTTCCTCGGCTGCCGCGCGCGCCACGTGCAGACTGGTCGCCAGACTGGTCATCTCGCGGGTGAGCGGACGAAAGATCTCTTCCTTGGGCGGCTCTGCGGAAGCGGCGGTGTTTCCGGTGCGCAGATCGTGCAGCCATTGCGCCATATGGCGCAGAGGCTTCCCCAGACTCCAGCGGATGATCAAAAGCGTCATGCCCACGATCAGCAGGGTCTGCGCCACGCTGAGCAGCGCATGCCGCCAGACCGGGGCCGCGATGAAGGCCACGTTGTGGAAGATGGCGATGGCTCCCAGCAGGCGGCCATCGGTGCTGAGGGGCAGCGCCAGAATGTGCATCGGCGCATCGCGCGCGCGGAAGAACTCCCCGCGCACGCCTCCCTCTAACATGGCGCGGGCCACGGCGCGCGGCGTTGCGGCGGCGGTGGACGCCAGATGGGATGCCAGGCCGGGCGTGATCGCGAGCGGTTGTCCATGCGCATCGTAGACCGCCGCGCCTGCCAGATGCTGGTCGTTCTGAAATTGGCCAACCAATGCCTGCAACTCGCTGGCGGAGCCGTCCTGGAGCACTTGTTCCGCGGCCCTCTGCTGGCTCTGGGCCAATACCATCGCCTGGCGCTCCACCTCGGCTCGCATGGCATGCATCTCCGCGGCGGCCTGATACAGCGCGAAGAGCATGGAAACCACGGCCACGCCGCCAAACAAGGACAGCATCAACCGCCGGTTTAAGTGCATTTCTTCCCTCTCGGTTCGCTGTTGCAAGGTTGATGCCAAGCGCCGGCAGCGGGCTATCAGCCGTGTGCGATGCGTTACATAAGTGAGGTGTGCCCTTCTGACTCCTGACTTCTGTCTTCTGTCTTCTGACTTCTGTCTTCTGCCTTTACACCAGTTGTTCCATGAGGCCGGCCAGATAGTCCGCGTCGAACGGACCGGAGCGATATGTGCGCGCGTCGAAGAACCGCCAAAGATGGCGCGACTTCGCGATCGTGTAGAACAACAATTGCTCTTCGATGAGCTCCTTCTCCAGCAATTGCTGGTTGAAGCAGCGGATCGCCCCGGCCAGGATGTACGGCACGCGGAAATCCTCGGTGGAGACCGCCTCCGGGGTAGCTTCGAATTTGATTTGCAGGATGCGCCCGCGGGCGTTGATCTGGAAAAGATTGATGCCGGTATCCTGAAAGCTCTCCGGCCCGTACTGCTCCGGGTGGAATTCCAGCTCGATTTCCGAAAGCAATTGGTTCAATCCGCGCACGAAATCGCCGCAGATGCCGTGCAGTTCCAGCGCCGCCTGCCGCCGCAAGGAACCAATCTCGTGCGCCCTGCGGATGCGGACCTCATCCTGGCGGGCCAGCGCGTCCAGGCTCCTGGCCAGTTTCCTGAGGCGGTCGCTGCCCGGTTGGGACGGGCTACTGGCGCCAGCCGCCTTGAAACCCCACTTGGTTTTCACAGCTACCAGGATATGTGGTTGTGGGGCAGGTTGCCAACAGTTGGCAACCTGCGGGCCGATTGTTAATCGGCCCAGTTTGCGCCGATTCCCAATCGGCGCGCAGGATACCATCCTGCCCCACAGGCAAACCGACTCACAAATGCCGCACCACCAGGCGCACGCGCCCCTGGATCACATCCAGAGGCGCGCGGTCCGGAAGCGGGAGGCACTGCCACACCTCCGCAAGGCAGACCCACAGATACAAATGACGCTTGGCACGCCGCACCAATCCAATCGTGCCTCCGCTGCGCAAGTCCAAGGCGAAGTAGCCTTCTTCATCCGGATCGAGACGCACCCTCTCCGCGCGGTCCAGCAGAACCACGCAGCGGCCGCCGAAGATTGGCGCGCGCAGCGGGTCCGGGGCCAATCGGGCGGCCACGGGCGCTTCCAGGCGCTCCACGTCCGCCGCCGGGAATGGATATCGCTCCCGCCCGACCGCTTCGGGATAAGGATGTTCCCGCCCGATCCAGCCATTCAGCAGAGCGACCGTGCGGCATGCGGCCGCATCCGCGGGCTCCGGGCGCTGCACGGCGCCGCTTTCGCCGGCGGTCAGCAGATCCGCCAGGTTGATTCGCAGGCGCTCCAGGATCCGATCGGCCATGCCCGTGGAGAGCAGCCGGGTCCCTTTCAACACGTTATGGATATGCGGTTGCGAAATCCCGGTAAGCCGGGCCAGGCTGCGTTCGCTGATCTCCCCGTTGCGTACACGGTCCCGTACGTGGTCGATCAGCCGCATCTGGAGGGAGCGGAAGTCCATTCGGCAAATAACCCCTATTTCTTTCAGAAATAGATACAACTTAGAAGCACAATATTACCCAATAATTCCGCATAGCACTACTATTATTTCCTGATATAGCATTAATACAATAACCTAATATATCTGAATAACATGCGCATTATACGTTCAGGCCGCTCCGGTCCGGCTTGGCGAAAAACGCGTGAAATGCACTTGACGATTTTCCGCCCGGCGATAAAATTTGTAACAAGTTTGGGTAGTGGCCGCCTGGACACGATGGAGGGCCGCCGAGAGGAGGTTTCAAAAATATGAACTGGGATCGATCACAAACAATTGCGCTCGCGAAAACGACCTGCGCGCACTGCCATGGTTATGGATTGCGCCCCGGCCGCAGCGACCGGGAGGTTCCCTGCAACTGCGTCTTTCGAGCCGTATTTCGCGCCTGTTACGCGCGCTTTCGAGACTGCGTCAGCAAGGACCGGTACATGAGCCGGGTGCAGCTCGAGTTCTGCAACGGTAAGGACAACCGCATGACCTACGGCCGCAAAGTGGAAGAGTACATCGCCGATTTCTGCCTGGTCAGCCGTAACGCGCTCAACCCATTGGAATACGACATTTTCCGCTTCCATTACCTGCTGGGGGCGGAATGGAGGCTTTGCTGTTGGCGGCTGCAAATCGACCGGGGTACATTCTTTCATATACTTTACAAGGTCGAGCAGAAATTGGGCCGCATTTTCCGGGAATTGCAGCCGCACGGTCTTTTCCCGCTGGATGAGTATTTCGGAGGCAGGATGTGCAACGAGCGCTCGCTCCAGGCCGTGGCCATCGTGCCCAAGCGCAAGCCAAACCGGGTGCTGCGTCCACCTGTGGGACTGTCGGCTGCCTGAAGTGTGCGGCGGTGGTGGGGCAGGCGGTTTCGCCTGCCTTGCTCTCCCGTGATACAATCCGGCCTGCGGCCTTCATGGATCCTCTTACGCATTCGGTTACCGGCCTGTTCCTGGGCCGCGCCGGATTGAACCGCTTCTCGGAGCAGGCCCCCTGGATTCTGGTGCTGGCGGCCAATGCGCCCGACATCGATATCGTGGCGCTCGCCTGGGGACCGCTCGCCTATCTCAACTACCATCGCCACCTGACGCATTCGCTGGCCGCCTGGCCGGTGATGGCGCTGCTGCCGGTGTTGGCGGTGCGGCTGTTCACGCGCAGGCCGTTCCGGTGGCTGGGGGCGTATGCCATCTCGCTGGCGGCCGTGGCGTCGCATCTGCTGCTCGACTACACCAACGCCTATGGCATCCGCCCGCTGCTGCCGTTCTCCGGGCGATGGTTCCGTCTGGACCTCACCGCGGTCGTGGACCTGTGGATTTGGGGAGTCCTGCTGGCGGGGCTGGCGGGGCCGGCGATTGCGCGTCTGGTGAACGCGGAAATCGGCGCGCGCGCGAAAACGGCCGGCCGCGGATTCGCCTTTTTCGCGCTGCTGTTCCTGGCGTTCTACAATGCCGGGCGCGGCGTGCTGCATGCGCGCGCGGTAGCCACGCTGGATTCCCGGATCTACGGCGGCGTGGCGCCCCTGCGCGTGGCGGCGCTGCCCGGACCGGTGAATCCGCTGGCGTGGCGCGGATTGGTGGAGACGGGGGAGTTCTATAGCGTCGTGGATTTCAGCCTGCTGGAAGAATTCGACCCATCGCGCGGCGCGATTTTCTACAAGGCCGAGCCCGTCGCGGCTATCCAGGCGGCCAATAATTCACCGGTTTTCCGCGACTTTTTCAGGTTCTCGCAGTTTCCGCTGGAGGTCGCCATACCGCTGGCCGGTCCGGAAAGCGCCACCCGCGTGGAAGCCATGGACATGCGCTTCGGCACGCCAACGCAGCCCCGCTTCGTGGCTACGGCGGACGTGAACAACCGGCTGCAAGTGATCCGCGCGTGGTTCACGTTCGGCGCCGTGGGGCAGGCGCTCTCGCCTAGCGGAACCCGCCCACGTTGACGCTTAACCGCCGGGTGAATCGTGCGCGCCGGTGCCGGCTTCGTCCTCGATCTTGGTGCCGCGGTAATCGATCCGTTGGGGCAGCGTGGCCTGCATATTCACTTGGTCCTCGGTGGCGCCCCAACGGGAAGTTTCCACTCCGGGGCGGGATCTGGCGGCGACCGTGAGGGGCTTGGCGGCGTCTTCGAGGATTTCCCGCAGTACACCATCCAAGGGCGCGGCCAACTGCTCCAAATCCGAGCGCTCCAGAATGCGGCAAAATTCCGAGGGCAGCAGGGCTTGTAACGTGACGCCGCCGTCCGCCTCCGGCCAGGCGGCCACGCGGCAGGGCAGAAAACCGGCGAATCGGATATCGGCGGCCAACAAGGCCGTATGCAGCTTGGGATGGTAGAAGGTAAAGACCAGCGCCTCCCGATCCGGCCGCCCCAGGTGGCTGACCACCGTCACATGGGCATTGTGCCGGTCGGCGACGGCTTTCAACACGGTCTCGATGTCTTCCAGCTTGACGGTGGACCTGATCTGCAGCATATTTCCTCCTCCTTACTCGATCGGGACAGCCACCTGCTCAACAATTTCAATACCAAACCCCTCGAGGGCCACGATCTTGCGCGGATGGTTCGTCAGCAAGCGAATGGTGTGCAACCCCAGATCGGAAAGAATCTGCGCGCCGATGCCGCTTTCGTGCTGCAACTGCATCTGGCCGGCGGCGCCGGTATAGTGCATGAAATCCCGGCTGTGCGACACCATATGGTCCAACCCGGGCGGGTTATTCTGCGTGCGGAATCCCTGTCCGGTCTGGTGCAGGTAGACCAGCACGCCCAAATCCTCCGCGGCGATGCGCTGCAGCGAGCCGCGGATCAGCTTCTGGCAATCGCAGCGGGTCGAACCGAAAACATCCCCGTAGACGCAGTGCGAGTGCATGCGCACCAGCAGGCGTTCCTGGCCCGCCACCTCGCCCCGGATGAGCGCCATGTGCGTCTCCGGAGAGATGTCGCTGGTATAGGAGAAGGTGCGGAAAGACCCGAAGGCCGTCTCCAGGCACCCTTCCGCGACGCGCCGGATGTAGCGTTCGTTCTGCAGGCGGTAGCGAATCAGCTCGGCCACCGAAATCATCTTCAGGCCGTGCCGCTGGCAAAACTCGGCGAGCTGCGGCACGCGCGCCATGGTGCCATCCTCGTTCATGATTTCGCAAATGACGCCGGCGGGGGTAAGGCCGGCGAGGCGCGCCAAGTCGACGGAAGCTTCGGTCTGGCCGGCGCGCACCAGCACGCCGCCTTCGCGCGCGCGCAGCGGGAACACATGGCCGGGCCGCGCCAGATCGCCTGGCCGGCAATCCGGCCGGATAGCCGTCAGGATGGTGCAGGTGCGGTCCGCGGCGGAGATGCCGGTAGTAGTACCATGGCGCGCGTCGATCGATTCGCAGAATGCCGTGCCGAAGTTGGAGGTGTTCACCGGCGACATCAGCGGCAGGCGCAACGCGTCGCAGCTCTCCGGCGTCAGCGCCAGGCAGACCAGGCCGCGGCCATGGGTGGCCATGAAGTTGACGATTTCGGGAGTGACTTTTTCAGCCGCGATGGTCAGGTCGCCTTCGTTTTCCCGGTCCTCATCGTCCACTACCACTACAATGCGGCCGGAGCGGATTTCGTCGACAGCCTGGGGGATGGAAACGAACGGCATACTCTACTATTATGGCCCCACCGTGGAGTGGCAGTGGGGCGGGCCTCCAGGCCTGCGCGGGTCCTCCAGGACCCGCTCTGAGGCGAGCGAAGCTCGCCCGATTCGACTAGCGTTTGCTCTCGGATACGTGGCCACGGCCATCCCGCGCTTCGTTGCCTTGGAAGTGCGCACTATCGACTCGCTTGGCCGGCTCGGCTTTCTCGCCGCGTTTCGGCGTTGCGCCCTTATAGCCGTGTTCCGGATGGAAACGATTATTCACGTTGCCCTGGAAGTTGTTAGGACCGTGGAACCACGGGCCTGCGCCGATGAAGACGTCCCCGCTAAACCATTCCGGACCGTAGTAGCCAGCGGGCGCACAAGCGTACGGAGCGGCGTCATAGTAACCGTAGGGACATTCGGGAGCGACTCCGATGCTGACACTGACTTGAGCCTGTGCCTTGGGGGTGGCAACCGTGAAACCCATTCCTGCAACAGCAGCTAACACTAGAAATCTAAATCCGCGCATAAATTCACCTCGCGAATGTTAGGGCACTTCCACGGCCATTACGCGATTCATGGCCTAAACTACCGATTCCCTTAGATCGGCTGCCAATACGCCCTGGGGAAAATGCGTACTACGCCGATTTAGCGCTGGTGCAGGATGCCCGCCGAACGTCACGTGACCAAGTGCGGTCATGCAAAATGTCCGCCAAGCTGCCCCCTCTCTATTGCGGCTTCCGCGCAGCGGCGGCACCTGCTTTGGAGTGGGCCACCAGAGCCTCAAAGCGCGGGTCGCCGTGCAGGAATTTCAGGTCGTCGTCTGCCATCAATCCAGGATTGGCAAATCCGTGATCGATGGCCTGAGCCAGGTACCTGAGCGCCTCCTCGCGGCGCCCTGCAACGGCCGCCACGCAGGCGAAGTTATACCAGGCTTCGGCAAGCACGCCTGGCTGGTTGGCTTTGCCTGCCGTCCGGATCGCTTCGCGGAACAGTTTTTCCGCGTCGCCGTACCGTCCTTCGCGGCTGATGTCGCCCGCCTCCAGTTCGAGGCCATTCAGGGTTCGCGGGTGCTCCGGGCCGAGCACCCGGCGCTCGATATCGACCGTCTCGCGGAACAGCTTCTCGGCTTCGGCGTAACGGCCTTCATTCTCCAGAGTACCCGCCAGGTTGATCGTTGAAGACAAGGTGCTCGGGTGCTCCGGGCCGAGCACCCGGCGCTGGATATCGAGGGCCTCGCGGTGCAGTTTCTCCGCTTCGGAATAACGGCCTTCATGCCGCAGAATAAGCGCCAGGTTGACCATTGAAACCAGGGTGTCCGGGTGTTCGGGGCCGAGCACCCGGCGTTCGATATCGAGCGTCTCGCGATACAGCTTCTCGGCTTCGGCGTAACGGGCTTCCCGCCGCAGAGTAAGCGCCAGGTTCATCATTGAAATCAGGGTGTCCCGGTGCTCCGGGCCGAGCACCCGGCGCTCGATATCGAGCGTCTCGCGGTGCAGTTTCTCCGCTTCGGCGAAGCGGCCTTCACCCTCCAGGGTACGCGCCAGGTCGATCATTGAAAACAGGGTGTCGGGGTGCTCCGGACCGAGCACCCGGCGCTGGATATCGAGCGTCTCGCGCTGTAGTTTCTCCGCTTCGGCATAACGGCCTTCATACGACAGAGCGGCTGCCAGAAAGCTCATGGAACGCAGAGTGTCCGGGCTCCCCGGCCCCAGCACACGCCGCTGAATTTCCACGGCGCGTTCGAACAGCGCCTGCGCCCGGGAGTAGAGACCGAGGCCGCCATACGTGCCCGCCATGGTGTCCATCATTTTGGCCTGCAGCTCCGGGTCGTTGTTCAGGCCGGCGCCGATCTCCTTTGCCGCTTTGTCCAGGATTTCCCGTGCGGTGACGGTGTTGCCGCGCGCTTCGCTGGGGCTCGACACCTTGAACATGCCCGTCATGAACGTGGTGATGCGGTCCGCGCGATCGCGCTCCCGCGTGATGCGCCGCAGCGCTACTGCCTGAACCACGGCAAACGCGGCCAGCAACAGAACCGCCGCCCCCGCTACCGCAACGCCCAGCCGGTGGCGGCGAACATATTTACGAGCGCGGTATACGGCGCTGGCCGGACGAGCCAGCACCGGTTCGTGGCGCAGGTTTCGTTCGATGTCGGCGGCCAGCTCCGAGGGCGTGGCATAGCGCCGGGCGCGGTCTTTCTCCAGAGCCTTGAGCGCGATGGCGTCCGGGTCGCCGCGCACTTGCCGGGTGAGCGTGGGAAGGTCGGCGCCCCGGTTTTGCGCCGTAATCGCGGACTGGCCCCCCAGGGTGCGCAACCTGGCGCTGGGCCGCGGCGCATCCTGCTCGCGCAACCGGCGCAGCACTTCGTCGAATGCCAGCTTCTGAAAATCGAACGGCAACTCGCCCACCAGCAGTTCATACAGCACTACGCCCAGGGAGTACACGTCGGTGCGGGTATCGATGTCCTCGCCGGCTGAGTCGGCCTGCTCCGGGCTCATGTAGCCCAGCGTTCCGATCACCGCTCCCAACCGCGTGTACATGGTTCCGGCGCTGAGTTGCTGCGAGGTGGCTTTGGCCACGCCGAAATCGATAATCCTCGGCATCGGCTTCCCGTCCACCTCACTGACCAGAATGTTGGAGGGCTTCAGATCGCGATGGATGATGGCTTTCTGGTGGGCATGCTGCACGCCTTCACAGACCAGGATGAACAGTTCCAGCCGCTGGCGTGTGGTCAGCTTGTGCTTGTCGCAGTAGGCCGTGATGGGGATGCCGGCGACGTACTCCATCACGAAGTACGGCCGGCCTTCCGGCGTGGAACCGGCATCGAAGACTTTGGCGATCGCGGGATGGTCCATGAGCGCCAGCGCCTGCCGCTCGGATGCGAAGCGCGCCACCACTTCGCGCGTGTCCATACCAGTCTTGATCAGCTTGAGAGCGACGCGCCGGCGAACCGGCTGCTTCTGCTCGGCCAGCCAAACCTCACCCATGCCGCCCTGACCGATTAAATGGAGCAGATGATAGGAACCGATAACCGTGCCGGAGGTGGCCTCACTCGGCCCGATCGTGTGAGTGGCGAACTGCGCTTCACCGCTCTCATGGCGTGCGGGACCTTCGGCGCCTGAACCGCCTTCAGGGCCTGCTCCGGATTCCTCGGCAGACATGTCGGATTCTTCCTCCTGCGGTACCATTCAGTCTAGCTCCAGCAGGGGGAAGTTGAGTAGTCGGTCAGTTTGCCTGCGGGGCGGGATGGTATCCAGCGCGCCGATTGGCAATCGGCGCAAACTGGGCCGATTAACAATCGGCCCGCAGGTTGGCAACGTTGGCAACCTGCCCCACAACCAGCCGCCGGTGAAAGCTATTCCGCTTCGCCAACCTGGGCGGCGGCGACTGATGCGGCGGCGTCGGCCTTCTCCCGAACCTCCGGAGCGACCGGGTTGCGCACGTCGTAAAACTGCACGCGGCAGTAACGGCAATGGTAAAGATCGGCGCCCCACGCGTATTGCACGAAATTGACCAGGCCCCTTCGCATCGGGTCGATCTTATCGCGCGTCGCCATGCGCGTCAGGCGGAAGGTGCCGCAGCGCGGGCAACGCGGGTAATCGCCCAGGTGCAGCGCGTACCAACGCGGTTCGGGCTTGCGGGTATGACAGAGCAGGCACTCGTACATCGACGTGTACAGCAGCTTTTCGATTAAGCTGCGGTGGACGCGCCGCAGCTTTCCCTGGCAAGTCGGACAGTTAAGCACTTCGTCCTCATTTATACTACAATTGCGCCGACAACTCAACCCGCGTAACAATAGGATATAGCCTTCGTTTCTCCCAAACCATCCTTATGCTCGAACGGATCTCGGTGCACGGTGCGCGACAGCACAATTTGAAGAACATCGACGTGGAAATTCCGCGCAACAGCCTGACCGTGATCACCGGGCTGAGCGGTTCGGGCAAGTCGTCGCTGGCGTTCGACACCATCTACGCGGAAGGCCAGCGGCGCTATGTGGAGACGCTTTCGACCTACGCGCGGCAGTTCCTGGACCAGATGGAACGGCCGGATGTGGATTCCATCGAAGGGCTGAGCCCCGCGATTTCGATCGAGCAGAAGACCACCAACCGCAGCCCCCGTTCGACGGTGGGGACCATCACGGAGATCTACGACTACCTGCGGCTGCTGTACTCGTCGATCGGCACGCCGCACTGTCCGTTGTGCGGCAACGAGATTACGCGGCAGACCACGGAGCAGATCCTGCAACACGTGCTGGCGCTGCGGCCGGACGAGCGCATCATGGTGCTGGCGCCGGTGGTGCGCGGGCGCAAGGGCGAGTACAAGAAGGACCTGGAGAAGCTGGCGCGCCAGGGATTCGTGCGCGCCCGGATCGACGGCGTGCTGCGCTCGCTCGAAGACGATATCCCGCTGGACCGGCGCCGCAACCACACCATCGAGGTCGTGGTGGACCGGTTGCTGGTGAAGCCGGGCATCGAGAAACGCCTGGAGGCTTCCATCGAAACCGCCACCAAGCTGGCGGACGGGCTGGTGCTGATCGCGGTGGTGAACGGCGACGAGCGGCTCTACTCGCAGAAGCTGGCGTGCACCGAGTGCGGCACCAGCGTGGCGCAGCTTGAGCCGCGCTCATTCTCGTTCAACAGCCCGTATGGGGCTTGCGAGGAGTGCACTGGGCTGGGCAGCAAGTGGGCGTTCGATCCGGGCAAGGCGATCGTGGATTTTTCGAAGCCGCTTCTGGAAGGCGGCCTGGGGCCGGGCGCGGGATCGGCGTATATGAAGCATCATCTGGCGGACGCGGCCAAGGCTTTGCGCATCGACCTGGGCAAGCCCTTCGATCGGTTTTCGAAGAAGGTGCAAGGCGCATTGCTGGATGGCTCGAACGGTTTCCCGGGGATTCTGAAGATTCTGCGGCAGACCTATGACGAATCGTCCGAAGGATATCGCGAGTGGCTGACGGAGTACATGTCGCCGGCGGAGTGTCCCGCGTGTCACGGCAAGCGGCTGCGGCCGGCCAGCCTGGCGGTGCGGGTGAAGAACTTTTCCATCGCCGAGTTTACCCAGATGCCGATTGCGCGGGCGCTGCTGACGGTGCGCAATTGGGAATTGGGCGAGCGCGAGACGCAGATCGCCGGGCGGATTGTCGACGAAATCCGGCGGCGGTTGGAATTTTTGTCGGCGGTGGGGCTGGATTACTTGAGCCTGGAGCGGTCGGCGGCCACGCTTTCCGGCGGCGAGGCGCAGCGCATCCGGCTGGCTACGCAAATCGGGTCGAAGCTGCGCGGCGTGCTTTACGTGCTGGACGAGCCTTCTATCGGACTGCATCCGCGCGATAACGGAAGGCTGCTGGATACGCTCACGCATCTGCGCGATATGGGAAATACGGTGCTGGTGGTGGAGCACGATGCGGAGACCATCGAGCGCGCGGATTACGTGATCGACCTGGGGCCGGGAGCGGGCCGGCTGGGCGGCGAACTGGTGGCGGCGGGCACGCCGCAGGGGATCGCCAAAGATCCCGGCTCGTTGACCGGCCGCTATCTTTCGGGCGCTCTGAAGATCGCGGTGCCGCCCACGCGGCGGCGGCGGAACGGGAAGAATCTGGCGGTGATCGGCGCGGCCGAGCACAACCTGAAAGATATCGACGTGGAGATTCCGCTGGGGCTGCTGACGGTGGTGACGGGCGTGTCGGGCAGCGGAAAATCCACGCTGGTGAACGAGATCGTGTATCGCGCGCTGGCGCAGCAGATTTATGGCTCGCACGAAAACCCCGGCAAGTTTACGGCGATCAAGGGCATGCAGAATATCGACAAGGTGATTCGCATCGATCAATCGCCGATCGGGCGCACACCGCGCTCCAACCCCGCCACTTATACGGGACTGTTCACGCCCATTCGCGACCTGTACGCGATGCTGCCCGAGTCGCGCGAGCGGGGCTACAAGCCGGGGCGCTTCAGCTTCAACGTGAAGGGCGGGCGCTGCGAGGCGTGCCAGGGCGATGGGCTGAAGCGCATCGAAATGAATTTTCTGCCGGACGTGTACGTGACCTGCGACGTGTGCCGCGGGCGGAGGTACAATCACGAGACGCTGCAGGTGAAGTATAAGGGTTATTCCATCGCGGACCTGTTGGACGCCACGGTGGAGGAGGCGCTGCCGCTGATGGAGAATCTTCCGCACATCCGGCCGAAGCTGCATACGCTGAACGATGTGGGGTTGGGCTATATCCACCTGGGGCAATCGTCCACCACGCTTTCCGGCGGCGAGGCGCAGCGCATCAAGCTGGCCAAGGAGTTGAGCAAGCGGCAGACCGGGCGCACGTTTTATGTGCTCGACGAGCCGACTACCGGGTTGCATTTCGACGATGTGCGCAAGCTGCTGGATGTGCTGCAGCGGTTGGTGGACCTGGGCAATACGGTGGTGGTGATCGAACACAACATGGACGTAATGAAGACGGCGGATTGGATTATCGACCTGGGGCCGGATGGCGGCGAGTATGGCGGGCGGCTGGTGGCGGCGGGAACGCCGGAGCAGGTGGCGCGATCGAAGAAGAGCTACACGGCGGAGGCGCTGCGAAAGGTGATATGAGAGGCATGTGGGGCGGTCCCCCTGGACCGCGGCCGACGCCCTCGTCGGCCCCGCGTGGTAGTTCAGGGAATTGATTCGCCGGGCACAAGGGGCGGGTCCAGGGGACCCGCGCAGACCAGGGGGTCCGCCCCACCAATTATGCTGGGTTGCGAGATTGAGGAAACTACGTGACATTGGCTTTGTCCGATGAGTAAATACGCCGTGCAGCCCATCGATTTTTCCGGTTTGAAAACGGTGCCCTTGCGGGCTCGCGGGGGCAAGGTTCGGGTGGCGGATTTTGCGTCGGTCTACCGGAAGGGCGCGGGCATCGCGGGATGGCTGGACTCGCTGCCGCGCATACTGGCGGGGGAATCGTGGCGGGCGGTGGTGGCGGCGATCGAGGCCGCGCGCGCGCGCCGGCGCGCCATCATATGGGGATTGGGCGGGCACGTGATCAAGTGCGGCCTGGCGCCGGTGCTGATCGATTTGATGCAGCGGGGATACGCCACGGCGTTCGCTATGAATGGCGCGGCGGCCATTCACGATTTCGAGATTGCGCTGGCGGGCCATACCAGCGAGGATGTGGAAGCCGTGCTGCCCGATGGACGCTTCGGCGCGGCCGAGGAAACCGGGCGGGAGATGAACAAGGCGATTACGGCGGGCGCGCGCGATGCGCTGGGGATGGGCGAAGCGCTGGGGCGGCGCCTGGATGAAATTTCCGCGCCCGAATTTGCACCCGCGAGCCTGGTGCTGCAAGCGTGGCGCGCGGCGACGCCTGTCACGGTGCATGTGGCAATGGGCACGGACACGCCGCACATGCATCCGGCGGTGGACGCGGCGGCCATCGGCAGCGCCACGCATCGCGATTTCCGTTTGCTGTGCTCGCTGGCGGCGGGACTGGACGATGGCGGAGTGTATCTGAACGTGGGGTCCGCGGTGGTGCTGCCGGAAGTCTTTCTGAAGGCGGTCTCCGCGGTGCGCAACCTGGGGCATCCGCTGGCGGGTTTCACCACGGTGAACCTGGATTTCGTGCAGCATTACCGTCCGAAGCTGAACGTGGTGGAACGGCCGCACGCGCAGTCGGGCGGAGCCGGGTATGCGCTGACCGGGCATCATGAAATCCTATTGCCGCTGCTGGCTGCCTGCCTGATCGAGAAGGAGCTATGAGCCCGGAACCGCCGCTGCCGGATCTGGGCCCGCCCGCGGAACTGGGGCCGCCGCCGGAGACTGCTCCGCCGCCGGAGAGTTATCCCTTCTGGGGTTATGCGGATGTGCTCGGCTTCATCCTGATCGCGTTGCTGGGATCGCTGGCGTTGTCGGTTCTGCTGGCCGGGTTGATTGCGGCCACGCATGTCAAACGAATCTACGTCCTGATGCCCGCGCAGGTTGTGCTCTACGGCTTCCTGCTGGGGGCGCTAGCTTTGATTTTCCGCCGCTACTACGGCCGGCCTTTCTGGCAGTCGCTGCGCTGGACGCCGGCTCGCTTGAGCACGACGTGGGTGGCCACCTGCGGCGTGTCGGTGGCGTTCGCCGTAATGGCCGCCAGCATTTTCCTGCGGACGCCGGACATCGACAGCCCGATGAAGGAGATGCTCTCGGACCCGGTCTCCGTCATGTTGCTCGCGGTAATTGGCACGACGCTGGCGCCGATGTTCGAGGAAATTGTGTTTCGCGGTTTTTTGCAACCGCTGCTGGTCCGGTCGTTGGGCGTGGCGCCCGGCATCCTGCTGGCGGCCGCGGCGTTCGGGCTGATGCATTTGCAGGAGTACGGCTACTCCTGGCGGCACGCGCTGCTGATTGCAGCGGCCGGCGCGGGGTTCGGGTGGATGCGCCAGTGGACCGGATCGACCAAGGCCGCCGCGGTGATGCATGCAGCCTACAACGGCGTGTTTTTTCTGCTGCTGGCGGTGCAGCAGGGGGCCATGCACGCGCGCTGGGCGGAACATGCCAGATAACAGGATTGCGCTGGTCACGGGCGCGGGCAGCGGCATCGGCCGGGCGGTGAGCCTCGCGCTGCAAGGCGCGGGCTTTTCCGTGGTACTGGCCGGGCGGCGCGCCGCGGAGTTGGAGCGCACCGCGGGGATGGCTCGGGAGGGCGGCGGCCGGATGCTGGCTGTGCCGGCGGACGTCGGCAATCCCGATGCGGTGCGCGCGCTGTTCGCCAGGACGAAGGAAGCTTTCGGACGGCTGGATGTGCTGTTCAACAACGCCGGCATCGGCGCGCCCGGCGTCCCGATGGAGGACTTGACCTACGAGCAGTGGAGCGCGGTGGTGAGCGTCAATCTGACGGGCGCGTTCCTGTGCGCGCAGGAAGCCATCAAGATGATGAAGGCGCAAGAGCCGCGGGGCGGGCGGATCATCAACAACGGTTCGATTTCCGCGCATGCGCCGCGGCCCAACTCCGCGCCGTATACGGCGACCAAGCATGCCATTACCGGGCTGACCAAGTGCATTTCGCTCGATGGACGCAAGTACGACATCGCCTGCGGACAGATCGACATCGGCAACGCCGCGACCGAGATGACGGCGCGCATGGCGGCGGGCGTCCCGCAAGCGGACGGGTCCAGGAAGCCGGAGCCGGTGATGGATGTGCGGCATGTCGCGGATGCCGTCCTCTACATGGCGAATCTGCCGCTGGATGCCAACGTTCAATTCATCACCGTGATGGCTACCAAGATGCCGCTGGTGGGGCGCGGGTGACCGCGGGCTCGGACTTAGGCTACCGCGATCGCTTCCACATCCCTCGCACGGCCGATGGCGGCGAGAGCGTCTATCTCTGCGTACAATCGCTCGGGCTGCAACCCAAGAGCGTGCGCGCTTACATCGAACAGGAGTTGAAGGATTGGGAACTGCTGGGGGTAGACGGGCATTTCCACGCGCGGCATCCGTGGGTGCAGTACAACAAGCTGCTGACCGAGCAGACCGCGCGGCTGGTGGGCGCGCTGCCGCTGGAAGTCGTCACCATGAACTCGCTCACGGTAAATCTGCACCTGATGATGGTATCGTTTTACCGGCCGACGGCCCAGCGGCACCGGGTTGTAGTCGAGGAAAACGCGTTTCCTTCGGATCAGTACGCCGTTGCATCGCAAATCCGGTTTCATGGATTCGATCCGGCGGAATCATTCGTCGAGGTGGCGGGCGAAGATGAGTTAGAGGAGCTGCTCGACGGGGAAGGCGAGTCAGTCGCGCTGGTCCTGATGGGCGGCGTCAATTACTCTTCCGGCCAGGCGTTCGATCTGGCGCGTGTCACTCGGGCGGGCCATGCCAAAGGCTGCGTGGTGGGATTCGACCTGGCGCACGCGGCCGGGAACGTGATTCTGAAGCTACACGAATGGGATGCAGACTTCGCCGTGTGGTGCACTTACAAGTATCTCAACGGCGGGCCGGGAAATATTGCGGGATGCTTCGTTCACGAGCGGTATGCGCGCGACGAAAGCTTGCCCCGGTTTGCCGGGTGGTGGGGCCACGAACTGGAAACCCGCTTCCGCATGGGCCCCGATTTTCGCGCCACACCCGGCGCCGAGGGCTGGCAGGTGAGTAATCCGCCGGTGGTGGCGTTGGCGGCCCTGCGCGCCTCGATGGACCTGTTCGACGAGGCCGGCATGGAGCGGCTGCGGGCCAAGAGCGTGGAGTTGACCGGCTATTTGAAAACGCTGTTGGACCGGCATGCGGACCGCTGGTTTTCCATCGTTACGCCGCGCGACCCGGAGCGGCGCGGCGCACAGCTTTCCATCCGGGTATCCGGTTCGGCGCGGGCCGTCTGGGAGCGCCTGGCGGCCGCGGGCGTAATCTGCGACTGGCGCGAGCCGGACATCCTGCGGGTGGCGCCGGCGCCGTTCTACAACACGTTCGAGGATATCGACCGGTTCGTGGATCAGTTTGTAGCGGCGGTGGATTGAGGGCGGCCAGAGCGGGCTGAAAGCCGGCTGCGGGCAGGATTGCCCGCCCCACAATTTCCCACTTTATACATGGAGAACATCGCCCCGCACGCGGTCGCGATAGGCGCAGGCCTGTTCGAGCACGCGGCGGTATTCGCCGGCGTCTACGTCGCGCTCGCAACAGGCGATCATCAGCGCGCCGTCATCCCGGAAATTGCCGTCCCACTCGATCAGCCGCTGGTCGCTCCAGTCCGGAGAATACTGCTGCATCTTGTCGTCCGGCATGCGGTCGAAATAGGCCCGCAGGTTAATGCTGGTTTCGTCGGGCCTTTCGTCCACCCACGGTTGCTGTTCGAAATTCCAGATTGGCTGTTCCATCTTGATAATGTTATTCCTCTACTAACTCGATACGAATATGATCCGGGCCTTCAATGAATGTCCCGTCAGTTACTTTAACGCCGTCATTGCGCAGACGATCCAGGGTCTCGTGCACGTTATGCACGCTGAATGCGAGATGATCGACCACGCGGCCCTTGGTGGGCTCGAAGTCTTTACGATCCTTCCACAGACCGGGCATGGCGTCGCGCGCGTATTCGATGGGGTAGATGATGATGTTGACGTTATCCATGTTGAGCGAGGCTACCGGCTCGACGTGTACGCCGCGGTATATGCGTCCGGTGCGCGGCCCGATATATCCCGGAACGCCGAAGTATTTCTTGTACCACTGGCCGGCGGCTATAGGGTCGGCGCTGAGCAAGTGGACGTGTCCGAAGTGGTGATGGGCGGCGGTATTCAGCTCGATGAGCGCGTGATCGGGGCCATCCACGTAGGCGAAGAAGAAGCTGCCGGGCGGCTTGCCTACCAGGTCGCTGATGTCGGTGATAGGCGTGTCGAACTTAGTGCCGGACTCGACTTGCTTCTTGTAAGCCGCCGGCATGTCCTCGGCGCCCCAGCCGAAGTGCCAGATCGCGGAGACGATTTCCGACGGCGGGGCGACTTTCACCTTCGTGAATAGAATGCGGGAGTTGTCGAAATCGAATTTATGGGTGTAGAAGTCGATGGCCGCTGCGGGGTCGGTGGAATTCAGTTGGATGTGATGGAAGTGGGCCTTGGGCGGCTCTTGCGCGAGGGCCGGGATCAGCAAGGCAAGCAGCATTAGTATTCGCATAAATCGCTATGCACCGTGTACTTCTTTACCGACTTCTTCGCGCCGTCCTGGTTGTGGCAATCGACACAGATCGACCCCGTGGGCGCCTGGCGATGTTTGGCGGACGTGTCGTCGTGAATGTTGTGACAAGTGATGCAGGTGACATCGCCGCCATTCATTACTACATCGCGCGCGCTGTGAAAGATGTGATCCCCGGTCTTTGCCAGATCGGCAAAATCGACTTGGAAGTCGGCGAAGAGGTCGCCGCCCGCCACGAAGTTGTTGGGGTAAGGCAGGCCGCTTGATTTGGATTTGCCTCCGCGCAAATGGCACTGTCCGCAGATCGAGACGATCTGCTTGGGATCCCTCGAATGTTTCTTGGAGAACAAAATCAGCGACGTGTCGTTGGGATGGTTCTCGGGCGCGACACCGTGGCAGGTGTAGCAATCGAGCGACGACGTGGAGAAAGCGTGAGTTTCCGGGTCCACCGCGGTGGCGTGACAGCCGGCGCAGCGCAGCGCGAAGATTTGTTTGTCCCAGGTCTTGCCGTCGGCTGATAGCAGGTCGAACTTACCGTAGCCATCCGGCCTAAGGCCGCGCTGGGGCGCATGCGCGCCGAGGATGAATGGCGATTCGCCGGTGTCTCCCGGGTGGACGGTGCGCGCGTGCGGATTTTTCTCCCAGGTGTCGGCTACCTTGACACGGTGGCAGAAGAGGCATTCGTCGCCGGTGACGTATCTAGGAACCTGAGCGGAGAGACAGGAACAGAAGAGCAGGGCACACACCGCGGGTCCTGGAGGACCCGCGCAGGCCTGGAGGCCCGCCCTACTTAGTCGCCGGCGCGCACCCATCCGTAGGCCTCATTCGAGCGCTGGCCGCCATTGCCGAGATAAGCCGTCTTCAGACGCGACAGCGCATCGGCGGGCAACGGGTTACGCTTGGCAGTCACGTCGAGCTTGTAAAGTCCGGCCGCGTTCAACCCGAAGATCTTGGCCTTGTCTTCCTTGGTCAGCTTCTTATAGCCGAACTTCTCGCATAACTCGTCGCTGATCTGAAAGCGCTTGAAGGCGTCGATGACCCACTGCGGCGATCCCCACCAGAGACAGTCGGTGCCCCAAATCACGTGATCCACGCCGTAGTATTTGATGTTCTTACCAATGCCGTGCATGGCCATAGTAGGATTCGCAATGGCCAGGGGACCGAAGAAGCTGCCGATCTCGGGATATACGTTATCGATCTTCGGATTGCGGCGCTTGATATCCATCAGGACGTTGTGCCAGGCGAAGTCGCCGGTCACCGGATCGTACTTATTGGCTTCCTCCCAATTGGGCTCGGTGACGCCGTGCTGAATCGCGGAATGATAAATCACCCAAGTGATATCGGGATTGCGCAGGGCGGCCTGCTCGATGTCTTTGGGGTTCGCCAGATGGCCCAAGATGCGCGACTGATAGGAGTAACCTTTGTGCACGCTGAAGAACTTCATGCCGCGCTTGCGGGACTCTTCAATGAACCACTGGGCGTTGTCGTCGTCGCACTGGAAGCCGCCGCCGGAGCGCCCCGGATCGGTGTGACAATACCATTTCCACGACGAGATCTTGTATAGGTTCAGCTCGCGCTCCATCTGTTCGATGGTAGCGGCCTTGTCCGGCTTGTTCGCGACCTTATCCCAATAGTGATTGGGCGCGAGATTACCCTGACTGAGCGCGCGCCTGGATTGCGCGAGACCGTTGATCTCGTCGCGCGCCTGCGCCATCAGCCAGCTCGGCAGAATGTTGAGGCCGGGCGTGCGCGCCTGGCCCTCCAGGACCTTGCCATCCTTGTCGCGCTGTAGTTCCTTGCCAGGCACGCCGGAGATGACGATCATGTCGGTCTCGCTGTCGAAGAACATCTCCTTGATGAAATTGTGGAAGCTGTAGGCCTCCTTGTCTTCCTTGAGCTTGAAGCCCATGTTTTGGAAGAATTCCAGCTTGCCGATGTCGCCGCGCAAGCCGATGGGCAGCCCGTTGGTGAAGTGCGACTGGACGTCCAGCACGAAGTATTCGCCCTTAGGCAGCTTTTCCTCGTAGGCGCCCTGGTCCGCGGCTTCGTCTTCGTCCACGTCCCAGACCTTGCCCCAGACCTTGTTGGAGGCCAGGAAACAGGCAGCCAGGCCCATGGGGGTGGCCATGAATTTACGGCGGTCCATGCCCAGCTTGCGGGAGTTTTGCTCGGCGATCTGGCCGGTCCAATACTCGACTTCCTTCTGCTTTTGCGTTTGCGGGCGCGGGATGTACTCCTCGTTGGAGACCAATTGCGTTGGCACGGGCGAGTTGACGCCCTTCAGACGATCACGTTGTCCTTTTCGAATCCACATGGATTGTTTGCCTCGTTTTCAAAATCTTTGGAAGTGCGCTCATGGGATTATACCGAATTGTGGACAACCGGGGGGCTCGGTTTCTCGCAAAGACGCAAAGGAACCGCAAAGGCCGCAAAGAAAAACACTACGGCTTTAGATTAGAGGGGGTGTCCGAAGACCGTCACCGCCCGGCCCCCTTCTCGACGAAGGGAAGCCGTGCGGGGTAATCCGAAACGGAGGGGAGGCCGCAGTCTCCGGGGCAACCCCAGACTTGCTGTAGCGCCTCTTCTCCGAGACTCTGGCAGGGAACCGGTTCCTACTGCTACCGTCCGGGCGAGCTCAATGGAGTCGTCCGGCAAGCCTTGAAGGGGCTCCGGGAGCCAGTATCACCGGCGGCCGGGTTTTTGAGGCCCGGCCGCTGACGATGAAACGCTGCGCAGCGTTTTTCCATCGGGGCGGCCGCCAGGTGAGCGCGGCGCCCTTTCTGATCTAAGGGTGTCATGGGGTAGCGCGAGAGGGGCTGGGCAGAGGCTGGAAGTTGTTGAGTCCATGCGGCAGATATTTTTTCAAAATCCGTCACTGCAAAAGGTCGCATCAGTTTCGCTGGGCAGGATGCCAGTGAGCGGATGGCAATGGATGCCCAGACGCACACGGCCACGGCAATTATCGAGCGAGGGGATGAACGCGTGGATGTCCGGCCCGGCCACTACACCATCTGCGCCGAGGCGGGAATCCGGGCGCAACCATCTGCAGGTCGCCAATATCGACGGCACTTGTATTGGAGGAGGCTCCTAATGGCGGCATCGCCGCTAGTTTGCGCCGATTGGGAAACGGCGCAAACTGGGCCGATTAACAATCGGCCCGCAGGTTGCCAACCTGCCCCACAACTTACTTAGGTAAGTCGATGCCATCGCCGATTTTCGCCACGCCGGGGATGGTGACTGGCGTATGCCCGCGAATGGGGGACTCACCGAACAGCGCCTGGACGGCCGCAGTCTCCGATGGCGGCACGGTGCTGAAGGTCAGCAGGAAAGCCGCCGCCTGGGGAAAGCTGCGCACCAGGTACGGATTACCCAACGCGATCAAGGCTACGGGTTTGCCCGTCGCGAAGAGCGCGTCGAGCATGCGCGGGAAATCGCCGCCCAGCGCTGCGCCGCCGCGGTTGGCCGCCACCGAGGCGAATGCCGCGACGGCTACGCTTTCGCATGCCTCAGTCTTGCCGATCTTATCAACGGCCGCATCCAGCGAAGCGGGCGCCAGCGAAGCGTCCAGTTGAATCACCGTGGCGTTCTTGTCGCGGCGGCGCACTTCTTGCGCGAACTCCAGGCCTTCGTTCGAATAGTGACTTTCGGCCAGGGTCAGGAAACAGGTCTTGGCCGGCACGCGCAACGGGATTAGACCGCTATCGTTCTTGACCAGCGTGACGGCGCGGTTGGCGATGTCTTGTGCGCGCTCCTGATCTTCGGGCATGTCGATCTGGTCGGAGATGGCTTCCAGATCCACCGTGGCGCGGCGGTCCAGACCCATGCGCTCCTTGGCCGCCAACAGGCGCGCAACGCTTTCATCTATGCGCGCGCGCGTGAGACGTCCGCTCTGGATCGCGGCGAGAACGGCTTTGACGGCGGCTTCGGGATCGGGCGGCATCACCAGCGCGTCGGCGCCGGCTTCGAGGGCCAGCACGGCAGCCTCGCCGCTGGAATACCCCTGCGCGATGCCGCCCATCTCCAGCGCGTCGGTAACCACGATTCCCTTGAATCCCATTTCGCCGCGCAGCAGGCCGGTGAGAATAGCGGGTGAAAGGGTGGCGGGCACATCGGCGGGGGCCAGCGCGGGCACGGCGATGTGCGCGGTCATGATGGCATCCACGCCCGCTTGGATGGCGGCGCGGAAAGGCGGCAGTTCGACGGCTTCCAAGCGCTCGCGGGTGGCGTCGATCACGGCCATGTTCAGATGGGTATCGACCGCCGTATCGCCGTGACCGGGGAAATGCTTGGCGGTGGTGAGGACGCGACAGTGGGGGTCCGCACGCGCGCCTTCGATGAACGCGGCCACCAGCGCCGACACCTGCTTGGGGTCCTCGCCGTAGGAGCGAATGTTGATGATGGGATTATCGGGGTTGTTGTTGACGTCGGCCACCGGAAAGAAGAGCCATTGGACGCCGACGGCGCGCGCCTCACGGGCGGTGACCTGACCCTCGAAGCGGGCCAGCGCCGGATCGCCGGCCGCGCCGAAAGCCATGGCCTGCGGAAACACGGTGGTTCCATCCACGCGCATGGAAGCGCCACGCTCGAAGTCGCCGGCCACCAGCAACGGCACGCGCGACAGCTTCTGCATGCGGTTGAGGAACGCGCCCAGCGCGTAGGGTTGGGCCTTCTGGGTGACGCGGCCATTGCTCCAGTTGACCAGCACCATGCCGCCTACGCGGGTCTCGCGGACCAGCTTCATGAATTGCCGGTAATCGCGCGAGCGGGTGTTGGGCGCCGCGCCGTGAAAGGGGATGAAGATCAACTGCGCCACCTTCTCACGCAGGGTGAGAGCCTTCATCCAGCGGCGCACGAAGGCCGACTGGCGGGAGGGCTTGGGCGGCGGCGATTTGGGTGCGGTGGCGGCGGCCACGGCGAGCGCAAGGGAGAGTAATATAGGAAGACCGCGGAAGCGGAACACATCTCCAGTGTACTCGGGCGAGCTGCGCTCGCCGTGGCTCGCGAGCTGCGCTCGCCGTGGCTGGTGGGTGGTGGATGGTGGACGGTGGTTGGATAGGAGGATTTCATGACGAGAAGTTTGAAGACAGTATTCGCCGGCGCCATGGCGCTGGGTTTTGCGCATCCGCTACTGCCGCAGATGCAGATGCGATCGGGCGGAGGGACGATTTTCGTGCCGGAATCGAGTATCGCGCGGCCCGAAGATGTGGGGAAGCGCGCACGGACGTTCGTGCGCATATTCATTCCGGATGCTGGGTTGCCCATCAACGCGGCCAATACACCGGGCGGGTTCTACGAGACTCCGGCTTCGCTGGCCTGCGTATACAAGCTGGTGAGCGCCGCGGCGACCTGTAATCCGTCGACCGCGACGACGGTATCGCACGGCGGCGCGAAGGCGATCGCGCTGGTGGACGCCTACGACAATCCGAACGCGGCCAGCGATTTGGCGGCTTTCTCGACAGAGTTCGGGCTTCCCGCGGCGACTTTCAAAGTGGTGTATGCGGCCCCCGGAAGCTCGACACAAACCAGCACGCCGCCTCCGCAGGATCCCACCGGCGGCTGGGAATTCGAAGAATCGGTGGACGTCCAGATGGCGCACGCCATGGCGCCGCACGCCAGAATTTTCCTGGTGGAGGCGAACTCCAGCGGGTCGGGAGATCTGCTGCCGGCGGTAACGCTGGCCAGCAATCTGGTGGCGGCTTACGGCGGCGGAGAAGTGAACATGAGCTGGGGCTTCGGCGATTTCGCGGGCGAGGATGGCTATGACGGCTACTTCACCACCGCGAACGTAGTTTACTTTTCGGCCGCGGGCGATTCGGCGGGGGTCAGCTATCCGTGCACTTCGGTCAACGTGGTGTGCGTGGGTGGAACGACCATCAGCCGCAATGCGACGACCGGAAATTTCGAATACGAGAGCGCCTGGCCGGACACCGGCGGCGGGCCCTCGCCTAATGAATCCATACCGAGCTATCAGAGCGGCATCGCGAGCATTGTAGGCACCCAGCGCGGCACGCCCGACGTGGCGTTTGTAGGCGACGGGCGCACGCCGGTTTGGATCTACGACACGATACCGATCAGCGGGCAATCGGGCACGTGGTGGCTGGGCAGCGGCAGCAGCGTATCCGCGGCGGGGATGGCCGGGATCGTGAATTGGGCGGGGAACTTCTATACGTCGACCAATGCCGAGTTGACGGAAGTATACAGCCAGATTGGCGTGACCACGGAATTCAAGGATATTGTGTCGGGTAACTGCGGCAATTATGCCGGCTTTCTGGCGGGGAAGGGCTGGGATTTTTGTAGTGGGGTAGGGACGAATGTGGGTAAAGAGGGGAAGTAAGTGAGCCTTGGCAGGCGAAAGCGCCTGCCCCACCATGCCTGCACCACTCCTTTGCCTACTTTGCCGGCAGGATCAGGCCTGGGGGGCTGAGCGTTCCGGCTAGTCCCAGGCGGATCTCGGGGTTGGCAGGAAGTTGCGCGGGGAGTTGCACGTTGACCTGATAGAGGCCCGCATAGCCGGGGGCCAGGCCGGCGTATTGGATCGCGCTGGGATCCAGGGCGGCGCCGTTGAGCTGGACTTCGAATTGGTTCAGTTGGCTGAGCCATTGCGCGGCCACCGGCAGAACGCCGTCTTCGAGCTCGGGATTCGTGTTTCCCAAACCGGTCGCCCATAGTGTGACGATTTCTCCAGCGGCGGCCGGCGCGGAGCTGGAGACCAGCGATCCGTCGACGTGAGTGGCGATCACGACGCCGGACGACGTCTGGAACATGGCCGGCGCCGCGGCTTGCAGGGTGACGGTGACGATGGGGCCGCGGGTGCCCAGCCGGTCCACCCAGAACTGGAAATCGCCGGAGAGCAGGGCGCTGGGAACCAGCAGATTGATTTGCAGGGGAGAGACGTAATAAAGATATGCCGGCCAGCCTTCGAAGTAGACCTCTACATTAGCCAGGCTGGTGGGCATCACGCCTCCGGAGATATCGCTGGCTTGCAAAGCGTAGGTATCCCAGGAGAGATTCGTGCCGAAGATGGAGACGATAGCGTTAGGGGCTAGGCCGGGGGCAAAGCTGGCGCCGTTTACGATGCCGGCGGCGGTGTAGTTCGGTGAGTTGGCCTGCTGGGCGCTGAGGCAGGCGGCCAGGGCTAGGGCGGCTAATAAAGTTTTCACGACAATACAGTAGTGCCGGCGCGGCGGGAGAATATCACAGTATTTGCGTTATGCTACGCACGACAGGCCAGGAGGCCTGTCCTACTTATGCTTCACACGCGATGGGTAGTTGGATTGCTTTTGGCGGTCTGCGGATGGGGGCAGGGTTTGGAAGTGGGCGCGGGGCGGCGGGACATCACGCCGCGCGAGCCGGTGCCGATGTGGGGCTACGGCGACCGGCACGATGCGCTGTCGGTGGGGGTGCTCGATCCACTGTATGCCGATGCGCTGGTGATTCAAGCCGGCGGCAAGAAAATCGCCATTGTGGGGCTGGATCTGGGGCGCGCGCCCGCGGAAGCGTCGCTGCAACGCATCCGCGCGCGGATCAAGGAGCAGGCGGGGATCGAAAATTCCATCATCGCCGGTTCGCACACGCACCACGGGCCGGTCCTGGAGCTTACCGATCAGGAGGGCAAGGGCAAAGGACGTTTCGATGCGGCGCTGCGCTACTACGGCGAGATGGAAGACGGTGTCGTGGGGGCCATCGTGGAAGCCAATGCGCGGCTGGCGCCGGCGCGAATGGCGGTGGGATCGGTGCAGCTCGATGGGTTCAATCGCAACCGGCACACCAAGATCGAGCCGAAGCCCAGCGATCGCGAATTGGCGGTGATGCGGTTCGACGATGCGGCGGGCAAGCCGGTGGCGATCCTGGTGAGCTTCGCCGCGCATCCGACCATGCTGCCGGCGAGCATGCTGAAGTTCTCGGCGGATTATGTGGGCGCGCTGAAAGCGGAGGTGACCAAGGCGACGGGCGCGTCCGCCATTTTTATGCAAGGGGCGGCGGGCGATCAATCGGCAAACGCGGGGGACAAGGACTATCAGGCGTTCGGGCAGGCGCTGGCGCGCGAGGCGGTGAAGCTGGCGCAGTCGGTGAGTCCAGCGGAGGTGGCGCACCCGTCGCTCGACTGCCGGGAGGAGCGGCTGCGATTCAGCGCGCGCACGGATTTCGCGAATCCGATGGTGAAGGCGGCGTATCAGAAGGCGTTCTTTCCGGAGCTGATTCCGAATTACATCGACGAGTATGCGGACGGGATTCGTCCGCGGCTGACGGTGGCGCTGCTGAATGGGGATATCGCGCTGGTGGGAGTGTCGGGCGAGTTCTTCAGCAATCATGCGATCCGGCTGAAGCAGCGGGCGCGGGTGAAGCAGTTGTTTTTCTTCGGGTATGCGAACGGGTATCACCAGTATTTTCCGACGATAGAGGCTGTGGCGGAGGGCGGATATGGGGCCGATAATGCGGTGTCTCCGGCGGCGGTGGGGGCGGGGGAGGTGGTGATGGATACGGCTTTGATATGGATCTATCAGATGATGGGGAGGATTAAGAACTGATTTTGGCCGCTGATTAACGCGGATGAACGCGGATAAGATCTGTGAGACAGTGGAGCGGTATGATGGAGGATTATGGGCGATCAGTTGACCGAGTTCCTTCGCAAAAAAGAGCAGGCGGCCGGGCCGCCGATCGACTGGCAAACGAAAAGAGAAAGCTTCGTCCGGTCGGTCGAGGATCTTTACGCGCTCGTCAAGAGCATGCTGCGGGAATCCATCGCATCCAAAGCCGTCACGGTGCGCACGTTCGAGATGGAGGTCACTGAAGATTACATTGGGACATACGCGATTCCAGGGCTTGAATTGACTATCGGCGGCGAACGTGTAGAACTGCGCCCCAAGGGCGCCCTGGTTCTCGGCGCGGCCGGGCGAGTGGACATTCGCGGCGGGCGGGACACGGTCACCCTTATACAGAACGCGAATGACGAGCGCGAGTGGACCATAGTCCTTCAGCGGGTTCCGCATCTGCGGACGGCGCCGTTTGATCGGGAATCGCTAAAGTATGCTCTTGAACGCGTCATGCTCCCGTTGCCATGACGCATTCGTTCGAGCCCCGCGAGGATCCGGATATCGATTCCGTGTGGCGGTGGTTTGAGTTCCAGTTGGGCCTGATCCGCGAAGAACAAGGGCGCATACTCCAAATCCTTGCGGCCGGCAGGGACATTGGCGTGGGGCCTCCCGTCGCGCCGGGTTCCCCGTTCATTGGCCTGGCGCCGCGAGAGGTGGAGGCGTTCTTCGACGAACAAGCAGGCTACCTGGAGTTGCTTACTATGTTCGAGCTGCTTGCTACTATTGAGGCTATCCTGAGGATCGAGTTCAAGGCGCGAGTAAGGGAACGGAGGAAGGACGACCTCTCAAGGCGCTTCCGGGAGGCACACAGGGAGGCACACAAGCTGCGCGGCGATAAGATTCGTTTAGACGATGATATCCTGGGCGCCCTGAAAAGAGGCAGGTGTGGGGGTAGGCGACTTTCGCGGAACGTTGAACCTGCGCGATTGGCTTGCGCATGGCAGGCACTGGCACCCGAAGCTTGGCCGGGGCTATACGCCGGACGATGTACTGCGCATCGCGCGAGAATTGATAGATTCGATTCCACAGTAGCGATGGTCGGGCGCACAAGGGCGTAGGCGACGTCAGCGCAGCACAACCTTGGCCAACCCCGCGTTATTGGCGCTGTCCAGCACCCGGATGACGACTAAGTGCTCTCCCGGGGTCAGCTTGTCGAGTGACAGCACAAACTTTTCCTGCGGCGAGTCGATCACGCCATCGGCGGCTTCGAGCGGCACCCAGCCCGTGGCGTCCAGCGAGTATTCGCAGCGGCGCAGGGGGGAGGCGGCGTCGCGCGCCTCGAATTCGAGCTCGGCCGTTGTGCCCGTCCGGCGCACCTGGCCGATGGTCACCACCGGCGGCGTGTTGTCGATCATCACCGGGGCGCTGGTCAGGTCCGCGTCGCGCGCGGTGGCCGGCGGATTTACTTCCTTGTCCGAGGCGAGCACGCGGAAGTAGTATTTGCCGTCGGCCAGCACGTCGCTGTCGAAGGTGAAGGCGTTCTCGTGCAGGTCGCCCTTCAACAGCATCCAGCGGCGCTCGTCGTCGCTGCGGAAATAGAGGTTGTAGACCAAGCGGTCGCCGTCCGGATCGTCCGCCTGCCAGCTTATGGTGACCTGTTGCGCGGCGGCGCGGGAAAGAGTCTGGGTGGGCGTGCCGGCAGGCCCGGAGCCGCTGGAGTCGCCGCTATCCGTCACAGTCACGGTGTAGGGCGAAATGGACTGCTGCTGCAAGGCCTTGAGGGCCGAGGCCGGCGCCATCTGCAGAGTCACGTTGATGCTGTGCACGATGGGCGGCGAGTTCTGCGGCAGGTAGGCCAGAGTCACATTGTCCAGGATGGGCGTGACGCCCCCCGCGCCGGCGAATTCAGCCTTCCACTGGATGTAGCGGGCATTGGGACTGGAGATCCAGGAGGCCGCCGAATCATGCAGCGGGTCGGACCAATCGCTCCAGGTTTTGTCGGGTTTGGCGGAGTTGCCCGAGCGCGTGCGGAAAACCAGCGTGGAGGACGGGGCCATCTCAGCGCGCCAGCTCAAGCTGCCCCAGCGAGAGGCGGCACCGGCGTCATGCACCGGCGACTCGTAAGAACCGGCAGCGCCGGGAACTTCACCCAAGCGGTAGATGCGGCCCATGTCGCCGGTGGCCACCAGCACGGAGCCGGCCGAAGGAAGCAAGCGGGTGGCCTCGCCTTCGTTGGTCTGCAACACCAGCGTGATCTTGCGGTCGCGCGAGAGGCCATAGATGCGGCCATTGCTGTCGGTCGAAAACAGAAGCTGGTTGGGGAGCGCCAGCAGATCGTAGACGTCTTCTTCCTTGGAACTCCACAGGGTCTCGACCGTGTTATCCGGGTTGATGCGGTAAATGGCGGAGCGTTCCACGCCGGTAAGATCGGGGGCGGGCGTGAACTGCGTGGTCACCTGCGGCGTCGGCGCGGGCTGGGTCGGCCGGGTGGGATCGGTCTGCGCCTTGATTTCGGCGCCAGGCTGCACCTCCTGGGCCTCGACGGTAACCGATTGCGGCGCGGCCTGCACGTTGACTCCGACGCCCATTCCGGACTGCGCGGCCTGCGTGGCGGCCTGCGCGCGCTTGGCGAGGGAGCCGCCCAACGCGGCTGCGTATACGGTTCCATCCGGCTGGGGAATGATGGCGCGGATCTCCGGGAGGCTGGCGTCGTAGAGCACGAAGGCCTTGTCCTTGGCCGATATGCGATAGAGAATGCCATTCGGTTCGGTGCCCGCCAACAGGCGGCCCTGCGCATCCACGGCCAGGCCGGTGACGTGCGATTGGCCGGTATCGTAATACAGCTCGCCCGCGCCCGCGGATGTGACGCGGTAGATTTTGCCCTGATCGCCGGTGCCCACATAGAGCGCGCCATCGGGGCCGGTGGCCAGCGACCAGATGTAGCGGGTCTTGGGCGTGAAGTACTCGGTGGCGTGGCCTTTGCCTTTATCCGTATCGATGCGATAGACCTTGCCATCCGGGGATGTGCCGGCGTAGAGCACGCCGTTGCGGTCGGTAGCGATGGCAAAGACTTCGGGCTGGTCGGCGGTCCAGAGCAACGAACTGGAGCCCGAGGGATCCACCTGATAGACGCGGCCACGGTGGCCAGTAGCCACGTAGAGGACGCCGTTAGCGCCTTCGGCCACGCTCCACACAACGGCCTGGCCGGACGAGAATAGCGTATCGACTTTGGGGGCGAGGGTCAGGCGGCCGTCGCGGCTGAGCGAGACGCCTTGAAACTGGCCCCGGATGAAATCCTGATAACTGGTCATCTCCCAGGCGGTGGTGGCGGAGGCTAGGGCGGCGGTGGTGAGCAGGAGAAGCGACACGGCGACGCGGAGACACGGCGACACGGCGATGAAACAGTTGGCAGGCGAAAGCGCCTGCCCCACCATGCGGCGTCTCATTCCTTCACCTCTACTTGAATGGTTTTCGATCCGTTGATGACGTTGTCGCCGGCTCCGATTTCCAATTCAGCCACCTTGGAATTGCGCGTCTGGCCGATGCTACCGAGGGCGCTTTGCGAGCCGGCCAGGATCATGGCCACCGACGGCGGTGGGTCCGGAAAATCGGCGCCTTCCAACTGAAAGGCGGGCTCCGGACGCCACACGCGCACGTAGGCTTTGGTGTTGGCGCGCAGGTTGTTGACGATCGAGATCAGTTGCGAAATGGATTTCGGCTGGGTGCCGATGATCTGGCGGAATTCCGTGAGATTGGTGGTCATGCCGTCGGCCACGGTGAAGTATAGCGGCCCGGGCGTGATGCCCTGGGGGACTTGATAAACGATGGTGCGGGCCAATTCCGCGCCGTTATCGCCGACCAGCATGGTGGTGAGCTCGACTTTCCCGCCGGCCCGGACTTCGCGCCGTCCCACGGAAACGCTGTCGATTTCGAACTGCTTCTTGGCGTCGAAAGATTCAATGTCGAGGGCCACCTTCTTCACCTCCAGCGCCTCGAAGCCGCTCTGCAATACATACGCCAGCGGGATGGCGGTGGAGAGCGAAGCGATCATGGCGGAGCCGGTATCGGCGGCATACATATTATTCACCTTGAGAGGCGCGGCGGAGCCGTGAAATTCGATCTCGCCGGTGACCCGGAAGCTGGATGCGCCCACGGTGCGCTCGGTGGCGTCGATAGTGGAGAAGACGGCCATCTGCACCAGCAGCGGCGACAGGAAGCGGTCGTTGACCATGTCCATGCGGTAGTTGTCCAGGCGTTTGCCGCCGCGCGATACGGATATGGAAACGGGGGCCATGGCGGCGGCGCGGCCGAGCTCGCCGGCGATCGCCGTGTTGCGATCCTGCAGGATGGCGCCCATGGTCTCTTTCGGCGCGGAGATCTTGAAGGACGCCGACAGCACGGGCAGCAGCGCCAGAACCTCGGAGCGGGTGAAGGGCAGGGCCGTGGAGCCGACTGCCAGGAAGCGATGTCCGAAGGCGTAGATGCGGCTGCCGTCGATGTAGGTGACGGTGCCGTCCGCGCCGACGCTGAGGTCCCCGGTCATCAACTGCACGCTGATCATGGAACCGGGCTTGAGCGTGGAGGGGTCGCCCATATGGGGGCTGGAAGGGCCACCTGAGGAGAGGCCCTGCGCAGGTTCCAGGCCCAAGGCGCGAAGCTGGGGAGCGAAGGCATCCAGGGTGGCGCGCGTGAATCCGGCGAAGGAGACGGGGGTGGCGATGTCCAACAGTTTGGCGTCGCGGCCGTCGCGGTTGGCCGGTTCCAGGCGGCCGGGCAGCAGGCGCGTGAGGTCCTTAGCGGCGAATAGGGATGCCAGCGAAACTTCTTTGCGGGCGACCTGACCGGGCCCGGAAGTGCGGCCGGCCTCGGTGACGCGCACCATCTCCTCTATGGGCCGGATGCCGGTGATGGCCTCTTTGGCGAAAGGGAATGCCAGGGCCACGGCGCCGGCCAGTTTGCCATCGATGTAGACGGGGCTGCCGCTCATCCCCTGGAGCACGCCGGTTTCGGCCAGCGGTCCGCCGGAGAGCCGGGCCAGGATCAAGTTCTGCTTGGGGCCGATATTCTCCAGCACGCCCAGGATTTCGACCTGGAATTCGTCGATGCGGTTGCCGGAAAAAACGGTTTTGCCGATACCGCGCAGACCGGGCTTGATGTCCTTCAGGGGGAAGAACGCAGTCTGGGCGTGCAGAGCGGCGGCCAGCGCGAATACGGCCGGGACAGCGAGACGCGACACGGTTACTATTCTACCGTGGAAAGAGTTGGAGCCACAGATGGACACAGATGCACACAGATTGACGGCCTAACAAAGGGACGCTTGAGGGCGGCTTTGGGTTCCCGGCCGCATGTGGGGCAGGATGGCATCCTGCGCGCGGATTGCCAATCGGCGCAAACCTGCGAGGTCTACTATTGCCGACGCCCACTATTGGCCTTTGGTGTGGAAGCTCGACCGCATAATCAGCCGGCGTCTCACGTCGGGCCGTTTCCCGGAGGATCTTTTCGAATCGCAGCGGACGACTGAGCGGCATGCCCGCCGATCTCGCAAGTTTGCGCCGATTGGCAATCGGCGCGCAGGATGCCATCCTGCCCCACAGCGTAAGCCACTACTCCGGCAAATAGCCTTCCCGCGCGCGCAGGCGGTAGTCCTTTTGACCGTTGACCACCAACTGAATCTTGCGCCACCCGAAGCCTTGCGCCAGCGGCGGTTTGTAGGTGAGCATGTATCCGTGCTGCAGGTCTTCCGAAATATCCTGAAACACGGTTTCCACGTCCTTGGGCTTCTTTACGGTATAAGGCACACCGCCAGTGACCTGCGAGATGTCTTTCAGGCCGCGGCTCAAAGCCGGACTAGTGACCGCTTCGCCCTCCGCGATGCTGTAGATGGGGATGCCCAGTTTCTTGACCCGCGAGAGGGCCGCATTGGCATTCAGCACGCTGGCGTTGTCGTCGCCGTCGGTAAACACGATCATGGCCTTCTTTCCGTTGCGCTTGCCGATGGCCATGGCGGCCTGCGAGATGGAATCGAAAAGCGCGGTCTCGCCCGCGGCCCTGGTGCGCAGCACGGCCGTTTTCAGCGCGCTCTTGTCGCTGGTGAAATCCTGCAACACCTGCAGCGAAGTGTTGAAGCTGTAGATCGCGGCCGAATTCTCGCCGCGAAACTCGTCGATCAGCCGCAGTACGGCATTCTTCACGCCGGGCAGGGCGCGGAACATGCTGCCGGTGGTATCGAGGAGGATGGCGCACGAAAGGCTGGACTGGTTCGATTCGAAGGACACAATGGGCTGCGGCAGGCCTTCATCCAGCAGTCGGAAGCTGCCGGCCGGCAGGCCATCCAAGTAGCGCCCGTGGTGGTCGAAAACGGTCGCATATACCTCCACCAGGCGCACGTCGGACCGGAAGACCGCCGCGCCTTCCTGCGCCGGCAGCCCTCCCCAAGCGCCCAAGATCAACGACAGCGTAAGGGTCCGGAGTATCATAAGCTCTTCAGTATCGCCACCAACTTCTGCTCGTCCAGACTTGAGAAAGCCAGCGTAATGGGACGCCAGTCCTTGGGGTCCGCCATCTGCAATTTACGGAGAACTTCGAGAGCCAAGGGTTCGGCCATGGTCCCGAGAGCCGCGGCGGGAATGCCCGACTGTCCGGCATAATCGATCAGGTACAGATTCAGTTCCGTGACCCGTTCCGCCATCTTCATGGGTATCATCATGCGCTCATATTCTTCGTAAGGCGCCAGGCGGAGCAGGTGGGCATGGTCGCACCCGTTAGACTCGGGATGGCTGCCACCCAAGCGATCCAAGCCGGAGAGACGCGCGGCCGGCCATTTCCGCAAGGCGCGCGTCACCGGCGACTCCCATGCATCGGCTTGGTAGCGCGACAGGTAATTCCCGGCGAGAAAATACAGATCGCTGAGCGTGACCGCCTGCCAAACCGGCTTCCAATCCCGCACCTGCAGCCCGTTCAGCAAGTCGGCGCGCCGGCTCAGGGATAAGGTGCCCAGAGTCGCCTCGGCAAGACTGGAGAACAACTCCGGGTTGGTGGAGGCGTGCTCGATCCACTCCCGCGCCAGCCGGACCTTGAGGCCGAACAGCAGCATGTCGCCGTCGGAGATCGCCCGCCAGCCGGTGGCGCGCAGCGAGCCGATTTGCGATGCGATCACCAGTTCGGCGTTGCCGCCGGTACCCTTGGCCGCCACGCGCCCCACGGCCGTGCTGAATCCGGCGAACCCGCCGCTCAGGTAGCTGCCGGCGTCTTCGCTGCTAATCTCCAACTCGGGCGGGTGCCCGAACAAGTCGGGGTGTCCCACGGGCTCCAGCTCGACGAACTCGTGCTTGCGCAGGAACAAGGGATCTTCGGAGATCAACAGGTCGTCCGGCCTGAAGTAGTAAGCATAGACGATCCCGGTGAGAGCCAGTCTGACCTGCGGGTTCAGCTCCGCCAGCAGATCGCGGCAGAGCCGCTCGATTTCTTTCCGGTCGGCCTTCCGCTTGGCGGCGCTCTTGTGCAGCTTGGCGATGGTTTCGGCGATCTTCCGCGGATGATAGGCTTCCAGGTTATCGCGGCGTTTTCCTTTCACCTTGAGCGTCTTGGGCAACTCCAGGTTGGGCAGCGCGGCGCTGTTGGTTTCGAGCGCATGGACGGCATCCGCGGCGTCGCCTTTGCCGTCGATCAGGACGCCGGCTGCGTCGTACATGTTGTACAGCGCGGTCAATGGAGTCACTCGCTGCAGCTCAAAAACGTGCCGGTATTCTTTATCGCGATTGGCGGCCCAGTCCGTTTCAAAGGCTGTCCCGCCGACTTCGAATGCCTGCGCCGCGGGAGGGCCGAGGAGCATAGTCCGCACCGCTTCGTCGGGAGCCGTACGGGCGGCCCCAACCTCCTGCAGCATGCGCCGCAGGACATCCAGCGATGCGCCGGCGAAATCCGCTTGCCCAGCGGCCCGGCCGAACCTGTCGCAAAGCTGGCGGAACAGCTCGGCGGCCTTTTTGGGCGACAACTGCCCGGATTCTTCGTCCAGGCACAAGAGCCGTGTGAGGGCGTGAAATTCGCCCCAGACCGAGTTCATTTCAAGGGTCGGCAGGCTCTCGAGCTTCTCCGCCATGGTGAAGAAGCTCTCGAATTCCGCATGTCCCAGCGACGAGAGGCTGGCGAAATACGGGTAAATCGTGCGGCTGCGCGGGTAGTGGTCCGCCAACAGCAGGGCGGAGGCTTCGTCCAGCGGATCGGAGCGGTGCGCATCGATGCGCACCACGGCCAGGAAATTATCCAATTCGGATCGCGTGGACGTGTACTTGGTGCGGGCGAGACGCAACAGAATCTCGTCTTCCTCGTCCGGCGCCGCGACTTTCGAAACCTTCTTCAGCATCTTGGCACTACGGGCCACCGAGTTCACCTGGCCCTTGGCCACCAGCCAAAGCTCGGGGCTGCCTGGAAACTGCACGCTACCGTCCGCATCCAGCGGCACCTCCCGCAAGACGTCGAAAAACGATGTCTCCAGGACCTCCTTGCCCGCGCCGCGCGCCACTTCGCGCGATTGCCGGTAGAGCTCGTAGAATTTGGAAGTGCGCGCGGCGTTGCGCGTAAAGAATTGCTGGTGCGCCAGATCCAATTGCGCCAGCGTGGCATAGAACGAAAGCACCCGGCCGTCATCCTTCTCGAGCAGCGCGCGGAAAAAGGGACCGGGCCGCGCCGGGGACGCGCCCGTCATCTTCTCCCAGATCGCCTCGGCCGGAAGCCCGCCGGGCACGGCCGCGTGTGTCTGGTGGAGCGCCAGCGCCGCGGAATACAGATCCAGCAGATCCGCGTATTTGTCGGCCAGAGTCTTGAGTTCCGTGCCGGCCAACAGGGCCGCCGCGGCGTCCTTGTCCATGGCGCTCAGGCCCACATACAGCTTGGCCAGGCGGCTGTCGCGGGCGAGCGCTCCGGCAAATCCCCCGGGCGGCTCGTCTTTCGCATAGAATGCCTTTTTCCAGGTCTCCGCGCCGAACAGCACGGGCGCAAAATCGTCGCGGATGTCGAAGCCCGCGTCCTGCCGGGACTGCAACGCCTCCTGCAGGCCCGCCTCGTCGATCGCCAAAGCGCTGGTGGTTTCCTGCCGCTTGGCCTGGGCCAGTTTCTCGCCGGCATCCAAGGTGACTTCGTTCTTATTTGCGTGCAGCTTCCAGCCCAGCAGGTTGATGACTTTTTCGGTCTGCCGCTGCGCTTTCTTATCCCGCAGCGACAGGGAAATCCGCACCTGGTCGCCATCCCGCCGGCCGAGCGTTTCGAGCGACGACACCAATTCGAAATGTTGCCGGATCGCCTCGAAATATGCGTTGGCGACCTTGTCGTTCCCCTGTTTGTGCAGCCGGACGGCCTTGGCGTATTCTACGAAGAACCGCTCGGGTGACGTTTTGGGCTTGCTGTGGGCGATGAAAGCCAGCGCTTCCATTCCTCCCGGAATCCAGACGCCTTGGGCCGGATCGGCATGTTTCGAGGTGGCCGCGCCGGCGGAAGTCCCCCGGCCGGCGGCCACCAGGCGCGCCGCGCACTTCTGTTGGCTGTCCGCATCGTTGTCGCGCAGCGCAGTCTCCTGGCAGCGATCCAGCGCCGCGAAATAATCCGGCGATTGCGGCGCCTGTTTCTCCAGTACTTCGGCGAGATGCAGGTACGATCGCGCGGCGTCCCTCCCGGAGATATCCTCCAGTTCGCTCAAGCGCCGCAGCAGGGCGGGGTCGTCGAGCGATGCGGCCCTGCGCAGAACCCCCCGGGCCGCATAAACCGTGCCCTGCTTCTCCAGGATCTCGGATTTGACCACGTAGAGCCGGGCGGATTTCGGAGCGGCCGCCAAGCCGGCGTCAGCCGCGAGCAGAGCGTCCGGCAAGGTGCCTTTATCCGCCAGCAGGCGCGTCACGCGAAAATGGGCCGCTTCCAGGCTGCCATCCAACTCGAGCACTTTTCGCCATAACGCCAGAGCGTCTTCGGACCTGCCGAGCTCGTCCAGAAACTCGGCGTAGGTCTGGCCCACTTTCGGATCTTTCGGCAAGGCGGCGGTCACCAGCCGGATGTGCCGCAGGGCTTGCTCGCCTTCTTTGTGGTCCAGGTAAACGCGCACCAGCGCGGTGCGGCGCTCCAACTGGCTATCCAGTTCCAGGCCGCTTTCGAGCGAGCCGGCCTGCGTCTTCCAATCCTTCAGCTTGCCGGCCGCGTCCGCGCGCAGAAACCAGAGCGGAGGCTGCTTCCGGTCTACCTTGAGGCTGGCGTCGAGGAAGGGCATCGCGCCGGCGTCGTCTGCGCGGCTGAGGTGAATGCGGGCCAGTTCCTCCGGGACGCGCGCGCCGCCGGTGCCGGCCTCGCGGGCGCGCAACAGAGCAGCCTCGGCCTGCGGCAGTTGCTGCGCCACGAAGTGTGCGTGTCCCAACTCAGCCAACAGAGCGCCGTCCTTCGGGTTGGTTTCCGCCAGGATGGCCAGCGATTGCGCCGCGGCCGCATAGTCGTTCAGGCGCACGTAAAGATCGGCCGCCAGGCGCACAGCGTCCGGTTCCGATGGGTTGATGCGCAGGGCTTGCTCCAGCGCCGCGCGAATCTGGCCGGACTGCTCCGCGGTAAGCTTGGTTTCGCGCGCGAGCCGGCGCGCGCTTTCGATACTTTGCCGCAGCGCGGCGTAGGTTTCCGGATCCGGAAGCGCCGCGCCGGCATGCACGGCCACGGCCGGAAATTCAATAGCGCCGCCGGCAGGGGCGCCGGCAGCCGGCGTCAGCCGCGCGCGATAAAGGAGAAAGCCGCGCACGGCGGGCGGCTGCCAGGCGATCTCCCGCCAGTCCTGCGAGCCGGCCGCGGGATCGGCAAGCTCCTGCAGGCCGTTCGAAAGAATTGCGCCGCCGGTGGCCCGGCAGACCTCGCCAAACCACGCCGGGCTGGGCCCGTCCGGGTTCCAATAATTGACGCGCACTTTTTGCGCCTGAAAGCGGGAGGCCACATAGGCGGTAGTATATTCTCGCAACTGCGCGTCCACATCGGGCGCCGGTCCGATCAGCACCACGGAGCTCCACTGGGATCCGAACTGACCGGCGGCATCGGCCAGCCAGCGGTAGAACCTCGCAGCCGGGTAAGGCGCCGCTTCGGACGGCTGCCCGGCCAACACTCGCCGCAGCGCCGCCGGCACCTGGGCCCGCGTGCGGAAGGGATCTTCCGCCACGAATTCCTCGCCGCGCAGCGCTCCCAGCCGCATGTTTTTCAGGTCGCCGCTTTGGAAAAGGGATTGGATTCCGGCCCGCACGCGATCTTTTTGGTCGGGCGCAATCCCATCGGAGAGCACCACCACCAGGATCTGGCGGGATACTTCGACAGGCGCGACGGTAGCCGGGACCGTGCCGGCGTAGGTCGATACGGATACGGCTTCCGGCAATCCGGCGGAAGTTCCACGCAATAGAATAGGTTGCGCGGCGGCGCGGAGGCCGAGCACAGCGGTCAGCACTGCAAGGCCGGCTGACAAATTCCCGGTCGGACGTCTGTTGGTCAATCCCCGTGTCCTTCTGCTTCTAGGTTTGAACCATTATGCCGCAGTGTCGGCAAATGTCAAGGCTGCTTGCTGCCAGAAACCCGGGCCTCCATAGTATAAGCGGAGGTCTTCTTGAAATGGGGACAAACTGGCTCGCGCAAGTGCGTGCGCCACGGCACCGCTAGCGGCTATTTCTTCTTCTCTACTTCCACTTCCGGGAAGTTGAAGTGCTTGCCGAGGTCGCTTAAGCTGTCCAGGTCGATGGCGCCGACGATGTTGACCAGCGTCAGTTCCTTGGGCTCGGTGGCGATGATGGCCAAGCCGCCGATGCCCTTGTTATCGTTCTTGATGTAGACTTCCACGGTTTCGCCTTCTTCGTTGCTGTGAGTGCCTACGATGCGCTGCCAATCCGGAGGGTGCAAGGGCGCGCGAAAGGATTCCACATCGGCCGCCGAGTATTCTCCCGGCTTCTTGAACTCGAAGGTCCTGATGTAGATGCCTTTCAATCCGCCGACCAGCTTCTTCACCTTGGCTTGGTCTTTGTCGTCGTCGGAAAGGAATTTGGCGCCCAACTGGAGCAGCGCTCCATCCAGTGAGACGTCCGTGGATTCACTGGCGCGCGCGGCCAGCTTGTCGAAATTCCACTTCACCTGTTGGGCCGGGAGGGCGCCCGCGAGCAGCAGCAGGGCGATCGGCAACGCCGCCGATTTCATGAGTTACTCCGATGCGCCAGCATTTGCACTCTCTTCTGCGCCTTCGCGAGCTTGCCGCCGGCAATCCGCACGGCCAGCAGCACTTGTTCCTTGGCCTGCTCGCCCCGATAATGGCGATATTCCAGGCCCCCGGCGGCCAGCAACAAAGCGGCGGCCACCGCGGCCATCCAGCGAATCCACGGCTGGGACGCGCGGCGCACGGGCGCGGCGGCAACTCGTGCCAGTACCCGCTCCGCGAAATCCGGCGAGGGCTCCTGGCGTTTCAGTGCCGACTTAAGTTCGTCTTCGAAAGAAGCCATAAATCTTATTCCTTCCCATAAGGGACAGGCCGGAGGCCTATCCTACCCAGACAGGCCGGAGGCCTATCCTACCCAGACAGGCCGGAGGCCTGTCCTACCACGCGGGACAGCTTCTCGCGCAACAGCGCCAGCGCCCGCTGCAATTGACTCTTCACGGTGCCCACCGGGATGCCCAGGACCCTGGCGATTTCCGCCGGATCCAGATCCTCCTGGTAGCGCAAAACCACGATGGCGCGCGACTTTTCGGGCAGCGCGGCCACCAATTTCCTCAACGCGGCGCCCATAAGCGGATCGCCCGTGGGCGTCACCGCTACCGGCTCCGGCGCGTTTTCCAGGCTCACCATGGGACGGCGCTGGCGGCGGCGCGCCTCATCCAACGCGCGATTGCTGGTCACCCGGCGCAGCCAGAATTGCACGTGCTCCGGCGATTCCAGCTCCGCCAGGTGCTGGTGCAGCGACAGGAACACGTCCTGCGCCAGTTCTTCGGCGACCGCCCGGTCGCGCAGCAAGTGCCAGGCGATGCTGAAGACCATGGCCTGATGTTGCCGCACCAGGCTCGCGAAATCCAATCCGGCCGCCGGCGAGGCCGGCCGCCGGGGCATTTCCAGTACAGTCACTTCTCACTCATATCGTACGCGATCTTGCTCGAGACTTTCGCGCGCGTGAAGCCGCTGTTGACCATGGAGATAGACATGTTCCGGGCATAAAAGAACACCGCCCGGACGTGGAACTCGCCGCCGTAGCCGACCGGGAACCATAGCCCATCGTCGAACTTTTCGTAGTTCACCGTGAAGCCCAAACCCTTGATATCGGTGCCCAACAGCAACTTCACGGCCATCGGGATGTGGGTGGCGAACTTGGAGTTGACCAAAATCGGCTGGTATTCCGCGGCGTCGATGAGGGCTTCCCCTTTCCAGTCCGCGTCTTCCGCGTGCGGCTTGGGGCGAAAGCTGACGCGGTAGATCTGCCGGCCGCGATAGACTTCTTTGCCTTCCAGGGTAAAGATGTACTTGGCCTGCTCCGCGGCGGTTAGGGGGAACAGGTCACGGCCGATGCCGTCCTTGGAATCCTTGTCGGCGGTCATGTCGTTAACCATGTCCCGGATCAGGTCGCCATCGATATCCAGGTCCTTGATTTCCTCGCCCGACCAGTTGTAGGGGACAAGCTTGCCGCCATGTTCGTATTTGCCCTCGAAGTGCGTCAGCTTCTTCTCGACACCGCCGGGGGTGGGGGTGACCAGGTATTCCGATTTCTCCTCGCGCGCCAGCTTGCCATTGGTGCGATGGAAGCGCGCCAGGATTTTCTGGTTGTAGATGTAGGCGCGGCGCATGTCCTGCGCGCGGACCTGATTTTCGGCTACGTGCGCCATGATCTGGCCGACGGTGGGTTCTTCGGCCAGCGCGGGGAGGATCGCAAACGAAAGGAGAATGATGGGCAGAAGGCGCATAAAACGTCCGCTCACATAGTATTACGCGCGGGGAGGGTGCAGAGAACTCAGAGAATTCGCCGAATCCGCGCTGGCCTTTACATTCGCCCGAGGCCTTCCTTACGGTTTTTTGACACGGAATCTGCCATACTGACGCGTGGAGTCTCTTCCGCCGGCTTTGGGCAGCGTGTGGCACTTTTGACTTGGACCAGTCTCTGCCAGCTCCTGGTCTTTTTGGGCTTGCTGCTGGCGATCACCAAGCCGCTGGGCTCGTACATGGCCAGCGTTTTCGAAGGAAAGCGGACTTTTCTTTCGAAACCCCTGCTTCCCCTGGAGCGCCTCATTTATCGCTTAGGCGGCGTGGACCCGCAAAGAGAGCAGACCTGGAGAACATATGCCGGATGCTTCCTGGCTTTCGGACTGGTGAATTTCCTGGCGTTTTACCTCCTGCTGCGCGGCGAGCGCTACCTGCCGGGGCATCCCGCCGGCGGCACTCCGCTTACACCGGATCTAGCCTTCAACACCGCGGTCAGTTTCCTCTCGAACACAAGCTGGCAAGCCTACTCCGGCGAGACGACGCTCAGTTACTGGTCGCAAATGGCGGGAGTCGCCGTGCAGAGCTTCACCTCGGGGGCCGCGGGGATGGCCGTGGCCATGGCGCTCATCCGCAGCTTCGTCCGCGAGCGGTCCGCCAAGCTGGGCAATTTCTGGGTGGACCTGACGCGCGCGGTCCTCTACGTCCTGTTGCCGCTCTCGCTTCCCGCCGCGCTGATTCTGTGCTCGCAAGGCGTACTGCAAACGTTTCATCCCTATAGGCAGATCACTACGCTGGAAGGCGCCAGACAAACGATTGCGCTGGGGCCGGTGGCCTCGCAGGAGCCGATCAAGCTGCTCGGCTCGGATGGCGGAGGCTTTTTCAACGCCAGCTCGGCGCATCCGTTCGAGAACCCTTCGCCTGTCGCGAACCTGCTGGAGATGCTCCTGGTCCTGGCCATTCCGGCGGCCTTCACTTACACGTTCGGACAGGCGGTGAGCGATCGCCGGCAGGGCTGGACTCTCTTTGCCGTCATGTTCCTGCTCTTCGCCGGCGGCAGCCTGATCGCGACGGCCAGCGAGCAGCGGGGCAATCCCGCGCTCGATCGCCTGGGGATAAATGGCGGCAATATGGAGGGCAAGGAAGTCCGTTTCGGAGTGGCGGGGTCCGCGCTGTTCTCAGTGGTCGGCACCGCCTCCAGCGACGGCGCGGTGAACAGTTCAAACGATAGTTTTACGCCGCTGGCCGGTCTGATTCAGATGCTGAACCTGAAGACCGGCGAAGTGATTTTTGGCGGCGTGGGATCGGGTATTCTATCGATGATCCTGATGGTGCTGCTGGCCGTCTTCATTGCGGGACTGATGGTGGGCCGGTCGCCGGAATACCTGGGCAAACGCATCGCGGCCAAAGATATCAAAATGGTGATGCTGGCGCTGGTGGTGGCGGCCGCGGCCAACCTGATCGTCTCCAGCGCCACTTTTCTGGTCCACTTTCCGGCGCACTCTTATTGGAACCCTCGCGGCGCGCCACTGGCCAACCTGGGAAACGCCGGTCCCCACGGATTGAGCGAGATTCTTTACGCCAACGCGAGCGCGGTGGGGACGAATGGGAGCGCTATGGCCGGGCTGAACGCCAACACACCTTTTTTCAACCTGACGCTGGGCCTCGAAATGTTGATCGGACGTTTCCTGGTGATTATTCCGGCGCTGGCCCTGGCAGGGAACCTGGCCCGCAAGCGGCGCGTGCCGGTGACCGTGGGGACCATGCCGACGCATGGCGTTCTGTTCGTGTTTTTGCTGACGGGAACTATAATCATTGTCACGGCGCTCACGTTTTTTCCGGCGCTGTCGCTGGGGCCTATCGCGGAGCACTTCCTGATGCATTCGGGCGCGCTGTTGCGTTAGGGGACCGCGCTGCCCGATTCGGAGCTTCACTCCAAGAGCTCTTGTCTCTTTGGCTCCCGGCGTGCACCGTGGCGAATGTGAAGTATCCACACGGTGTTGGGCTCGATGGTGAAGTAGACCTTGTATATGCGCGGATACCGGCCGTAGAGAAGCCGCCGAACCACAGCCCTCGGCTTTGAAAACTGGCGATAGACGGGGCACCTGTCAGGCATGGCCCGTAGAGACTGGATTGCGTCCTCCAGCCCGCTCAGCCATTGCGGGCCGCGCAGAGGTGCTTCCTGAACGACGTGGCGAAAGAGGGCTTCCAAGTCCTGTTCGGCACGCGGACGGAACTTAACACGTAATGCCATGCTTGGCGCGGAGTTGGGCGAAAACTTGTTCCGCGGGCCGCCCCTCGCCACGATTTCCTTGCTCTAGCGCTTCATCAATGGCGGCTTTCGTTTCGAGGAACTCCTCGTCACGCATGCCGCCTTCTTCGAAGTCGAGGTAGAAGTTAATGGCGTATTCGACAAGGGCGTCGGCGCTTCCAATGTCGCCATTCCGGACCTTCTCGGCTATTCGCTGTTGAAGTTCCTGACTGAGAGTGATGTTCATTGGCGTCGGGTGTTTTTGCTAAACCTTTCTATATAGATTCTACGCCCGCTTTTGGCGAGCTGTCATCCCGCTGCCCTTGGCAAGTTCACATGCGCTAAAATCACAGTATCCGGACCTGTTGAGCCACTGCCTGAACAGGCCCGAATACCCCCAATATGCCGACCGCCTCCGCAACCCGCGCCGAAGAGTTTCGAGAGCAGCTTGCGCGCCGCGCCATGGTGGCCGATGGCGCCATGGGCACCATGCTCTATTCGCGCGGCGTGTTCATCAACCGCTGCTTCGACGAGCTGAATATCGCTTCGCCGGATATGGTGCGGCAGATTCACCAGGAGTATGTGAAGGCCGGCGCGGAGATCCTGGAGACTAACACGTTCGGCGCCAACCGCATGCGGCTGGGGGCGTTCGGATTGGCCGAGAAGTTGCGCGCCATCAACCAGGCGGGCGTGCGGCTGGCCCGCGAAGCGGCGCGCGAGCATGCTTTCGTGGCGGGCGCCGTCGGTCCGCTGGGCGCGCATATCGAGCCGCTGGGCCCTACCTCGTTCGCCGAAGCGCGGGCCATCTTCCGCGAGCAGGTGGAAGTGCTGCTGGATGCGGGCGTGGATTTGCTGATCCTGGAAACCTTCGGCAATCCCGACGAAATGCGGGAAGCCGTGTTCGCCGCGCGCGAGGCGGCCGGGCCGGAGATGACCATCGTGGCGCAGGTGACCATCGACGATAACGGGAATCTGCCCGGCGGTACGGAAACGGAAGTATTCACGCGGCTTCTTGACGAGTGGCCGGCGGACGTGATCGGGGTCAATTGCTCGGTGGGTCCCAAGACCACGCTCGAAACCGTGGAGCGCATGATGGCATTCTCCTCCAAGCCGGTGAGCGCCATGCCGAACGCGGGCGTGCCGGTGCGGGTGGAGGGCCGCAACCTCTATCTATGCTCGCCGGAGTACATGGCGCAATACGCGCGGCGGCTGCTGTGGGCGGGCGTGCGCATCGTGGGCGGATGCTGCGGCACCACGCCCGAGCACATCAAGCTGATCCACGCCGAGGCGCGCTCACTGCAGCCGGTGCAGAAAAAGCTGGGCGTGACGGTGGAAGAGCCCCAGGCCAAAGCGCAGGCCATGCCGAAAGTGCCCATGGCGGACAAATCGCAACTGGGCGCCAAGCTGGCCGCGGGCAAATTCGTAGCGTTCGTGGAGATACTGCCGCCGCGCGGGGTCGACGCTTCCAAAGAAATCGCTGGGGCCAAGCTGTGCGCCGCGCAGGGCATCGACTGCATCAACGTGCCGGATGGGCCGCGGGCTAGCGCGCGCATGAGCTCGCAAGTCACCTGCCAGCTCATTCAGCGGGAAGCCGGCATCGAGGCGGTGAACCATTTCTGCTGCCGCGACCGCAACATTCTGAGCATTCAATCGGAGCTGCTGGGCGCGCACTGCGCGGGCGTGCGCAACCTGATCTGCATCACGGGCGATCCGCCGCGCATGGGCAGCTATCCGGACGCTACCGCGGTATTCGACGTGGACGCCATCGGGCTGGTGAATATCGCGAACAATCTGAACCATGGCCTGGATATCGGCGGCAACGCCATGGGATCGCAGACGGCGCTGCTGATCGGCGTGGGCGTCAATCCGGGCGCGCCGAACATGGAGGAAGAGATTCGCCGCTTCGAGTGGAAGGTGCAGGCGGGCGCGGAATATGTGGTGACGCAGCCGGTGTTCGATTTGGCTTTGCTCGAGCAGTTTTTGAAGCGCATCGAACACGTGAAAATCCCGGTGATCTGCGGCATCTGGCCGCTGACCAGCTTTCGCAACGCGGAATTCATGGTGAACGAGCTGCGCGTGCCGGTGCCGGAGTGTTACATGGAGCGCATGCGGCGGGTGGATAATGCCGAGAAGTCGCGCGAGGAAGGCGTGGCCATCGCGCGGGAGATGGTGGCGCGGGTACGCGGCATGGTGCAGGGGGTGCAGTTGAGCGCGCCGTTCGGGCGTTACCAGATGGCTATCGACGTGGCCGAAGCGATTGGGCCGCGCTAGGGGTCGCGGCGTATGGCAACCGATCTCGTGGTCGTAGACCCGGAACAGCCGCAGCCGGAAGCGATCGAACGCGCCGCCGCCGCCATTCGCCGCGGCAGGGTAGTGGCCATCCCCACCGACGCGCTGTACGCGCTGGTAGCCGACCCGTTCAACCTGCGCGCGGTGGCCGCCGTGTTCCGGGCCAAGGGGCGCGAATTCCATCGCGCGCTGCCGTTGCTGGTGGCGGACGCGATGGCGGCCGAGGATCTGGCGTCGGAATTGAACAACCGGTTCTTCATCCTGGCGCGGCGCTTCTGGCCGGGACCGCTGACCATCATCGTGCCGGCGTCGGCGCGCGTGCCGCTGAAGGTGACGGGCAACACCGGCCGGCTGGCGGTGCGGCAGCCGCGCGGCAAGGTCGCTAACGCGCTGATTTCGGCCATGAACCATCCGCTGATCTCGACCAGCGCGAACATCTCCGGATCGCCGACCTGCCGCAGCGGCATCCAGGTTTTCGGCACCATGGACGGCCGCTTGGACCTGGTGCTGGACGGCGGCGCGTGTTCCGGCGCGGGCGCTACTACGGTGGATATCACGGAGCCGTATTGGAAGATCATCCGGGAGGGCGCGATTGAGGAGAAGGAGATCGCGGAGGCTTTGCAGGCTACGTAGCGCCGCGGATCGGCGGTCGCCAAGCTTTGTTAGCCTGGTGTCCACGAATCCAGCCAGAAATCGGCGTTTATCGGCGTTCATCGGCGGCCAATATGCACTTCGCGTAATTCACGAACGCCCGCAGAGCACCATAATGATTGGCCGCCGATGAACGCCGATGAACGCCGATTTCTCGACTCCGGGTAAGATCCGCTTCGTCACCGCTTTTCCCATGCATCCGGCGCAGCGCGAGATCTATCGAGGAGAAAAGTATGACGGCCAAGACTAGAATCCCGATTTTTAAATCTGAAAAGGAAGAGCCTCAGTGGTGGGATGCGCACCCGGACGTCATCACGGAACTCTTCGTGCAGGCGAAGAAGGAAGGAAAACTCAAGCGGCTGCCCGTGTTTCGCGGCGCAACCAAGTCCGTGACCATCCGGATGCCTATCGTCGACATCGAGTCGGCGCAGAGACTCGCTGAACAGCGGGGGCTGCCCTACCAGACTTATATCAAGGGGCTCCTGCACCGGGCGCTCGAACGTGAGCGTAAGGTTGGCTAACCATGACCGCCGCGTCGACCCGATGCTGGGCTCCGACGCCAACACGCGTGCCACCGCGGCCGATATCGTGGGGAGTATTTAAAGTCGGGGGATGCGCGCCATTCACGGTCTTATCGTACAAAATCCCGTACAGGTGCTACGATTCTGATTTCAAGGAGAAGCGATATGCGGACGCTGCTCATGCTCACTTTGCTCTGCCTTCCGCTCGGTGCGGCGGATATGACGGTCAAGCAATATCAAAAAGAGGTCCGCTCTTCGAACCGGGATCGGGCCGATGCGGTCAAAATGTACGTCATGGGCATCGGCCAAGGCATCGCGTGGGCAAATGCGGCGGCCGAGAAGAACAACGCGCCCCTATACTGCCAACCGCCGAAGTTCTCGATGGACGGAAATAATTACATCGGCATCTTGGACAAGACGATAGGGACGTTCGAATCGAAGACAACGGCGAAGGAGCTGAATGAGTTTCCGGTAGGGATGCTTCTCTTTATGGGACTTCAGCAGGCTTTCCCGTGCCAAACGGCGAAATGAAAACAAAGGTCGTCCCAGGGTCAAAACTGTGGTAATCTCCGTGGTATGTACCTCCAAATTGTAATGACGGACTACGACCGGGCCGATGAAGGGTGGCTCAGGGCTCAGTACGCCGTTAAGCGCGACGGCGTATTTCTGCTTCATACGGACAAGAGCGCCGACGCGATCCGCGAGGAACTCCTTCGGACGGTTGGCAACGCTGAGATCACCGGGATTTCTCAGGAGGAGTGCTGGCGGCTGGCGGAATTTCCTGCGGATAGCCCACTTGTGTTGGACACCAAATAGGGTCCCATTATGGCGACGAATCGCGAAGGGTGACTTCCATTACGGTGCAGCCCTGAAACAGGTTGCTGACGACCGGCGTTTTAAATCTATCAACGCGGAATAGGACAACGGGAGTCAGTCCCGGTGCGCATTCTGTGTCACTTCAAGCGTCGGAATATCAAGGGGCTCCTACGCCGGGCGCTCGAACGTGAGTGGGGCGGGTTAAACATGGCCAGGCGCATCGACCTCGGGACGTCTGCCGAAATGCTTAAGCCCCAAAAAGTTGCAATTCGATACTGATAACCCCCAAAAACTTGCTATAACGGTATCCTGGAGGCGCGCTTAATGCCCGATTTCTCCGCGATGCCCGAGGTCTTCGTGTCCGATGCCAGCCTGGCGGCGGCAGTCTCCCGCGAAGTGAAGCGCGGGGCTTTGCGCAAACTGGCGTCGCGCGTTTACACCCGCAATCTTAAAGATCCGCCCGAACAGATCGTGCGGCGGAATCTGTGGCCGCTGGTGGCGGCCTATCTGCCTGGCGCGCTGATCGCCGACCGCACCGCGCTGGAGAACCGGCCGGCCGCCGACGGCTCCGTATTCCTGGTCGCCGACCATAAACGCGCCATCGCCTTGCCCGGAGCGGTCTTGCGCCCACGCCGCGGCCGCCCGCCGTTGGAGAGCGACCGGCCCTTCATTGGCAGCCTACGGCTGGCCTCGCCCGCCAGGGCATTTCTGGAGAATATGCGGCCGTCGCGCGCCCGCGATGGCGTTGCGCGGACCTTGCCCAAGCGGGAGATCGAGGAGCGCCTCGACGAAATGCTGCGGCGCGGCGGCGAAGCGGCGCTACAACGCCTGCGCGACGACGCGCGCAAAGCCGCGCGGCAGCTCCGCATGCGAGGCGAGTTTCAGCGGCTGGACGCCCTGATCGGAACGCTGCTTGGCAGCCGCCGCACGCAGCTCGAATCGCCCACCGCGGCCGCGCGCGCCGCGGGACAGCCCTACGACCCGCAGCGGCTCGACCTGTTTCAGCGTTTGCATGCCGAATTGGCCGGCGCGGCGCCGGTGGTCCGCCTGGAGCGCTCCACGGACGGGCCTGCCCTGCCCTTCTTTGAAGCCTATTTCTCCAATTTCATCGAAGGCACTCAGTTCGCCGTGGATGAGGCCGCCGATATCGTCTTCAAAGGACGCATCCCGCGCGCGCGCCCGGCGGACGCACACGACATGCTCGGCACCTGGAAGGTAGTCTCCGACAAGCGTGAGATGTCGCGCCTGCCCCGCAACGTCGAGGAACTCACAACGATTCTGAACAGCCGTCACGCGCACATTATGGAGGGGCGTCCGGAGCAGGGGCCCGGACGGTTCAAGACCCAGGCCAATCGCGCCGGCTCCACGTTCTTTGTGGCGCCCGAGTTGGTGGCGGGCACGCTTGCCAAGGGGTTCGAAATCTATCGCGGTCTGACAGCCCCGCTCGATCGCGCCATCTTCATGATGTTCCTGGTCTCCGAGGTGCATCCATTCGCGGACGGAAATGGCCGCGTAGCCCGCATCATGATGAATGCGGAACTCGTGGCTACCGGCGAGAGCCGGATCGTAGTGCCCACCGTCTATCGCAACAACTATCTGATGGCGTTGAAGGCCCTCTCGCAGAATGGCATCACCGGAGCCGTGGTGCGGATGCTGGGCTTCGCGCAACGGTATACCGCGGCCGTCGACTTCGCGGACTTGAAACGCGCGCGCTCCATTTTGGAACGAACACACGCCTTCGACGATTCCAATGAGGCGGATGCGCGCGGCATTTCGCTGGTGCTGCCGACGCCCGATATCGTCTCGGACCGCCAGGACAAGGCGGTTTAGTTCGCGGTTTCAGCGCCCGCAGTCGAGGGCCGCTTGAAGCTCGCGGATAGCCTCATCGACGCGGTGGATGGCTTCTCTCTTGTGGCCGCAAAAATCGTGTGAAGCGGTTTCCAGATCGCGGCGCGTCTCGCGCAACTCGCGTATCGCGCCATGGATGTGCGCATGCCGCTCCGGCGGCGGCTGGGTGCGCGCCATCTTCGGCAAGGAAATCGCGCCAAGAACTAACAGCGCGATCCACGGCAATATGTTCAGCAGTCGTTTCATTGTGTCCCTCCTCGCAGCATTTTACCGGAGAGCAAAGGCCGGATCAAGGGAATATACGATTAATGCGTTGCCAGCAGCCCCGACCGCGCCAACAGCGCGTCCGGGTCCGGGTCGCGCCCCATGAACTTGCGGTACAGCTCGGCGGGATCCTCACTGTCGCCGCGCGCCAGGATCGCGTCCCGGAACTCCGCGCCCACCTCCGCGCTGAAAATGCCTTGCGTGCGGAAACGCGTGAAGGCGTCCGCATCCAGCACCTCGGCCCACTTGTAGGAGTAATAGCCGGCGCCGTAACCCACCGGGCTGGCGAACAGGTGCGTGAACGCGGCCGCCATGGCGTGGTCCGGCGGCAGCGGCGCGGGCGCGTATTGCTGCAGGATCGCGCGGGTGTATTCGATCGCATCGCCATCCCGGACGGGATCGTAATCGATGTGCAATGCCAGATCCATGAAGCCAAAGCCCAGTTGGCGCATGTGCGCGTTCGCGCTGCGGAAATTGCGGGCGCGCACCATCTTTTCGAACAGCTCGGCGGGGATCGGCTCGCCGGTCTGGTAGTGGCGCGCGAACAGGTCCAGCGGCTCGCGATCCCAGGTCCAGTTCTCCATGATCTGCGAGGGCAACTCCACGAAATCCCATGCCACGCTGGTGCCCGCCAGCCCGCGCAGCTCCACGCGGCTCAACAAGTGATGCAACAGGTGCCCGAACTCGTGGAAGATGGTGGTCACTTCGTAATGCGTCAGCAGCGCGGGGCGGTCCGCCAGGGGCGGCGTCAGGTTGCCGCAGATCAGGCCCAGGTGCGGTTTGAAGCCATCTGGCGCGGGATAGCCGGTGATCAGCGCATCCATCCACGCGCCGCCGCGCTTGTTCTCGCGCGGATACCAGTCCGCGTAAAAGCCGCCGATGAAGCTGCTGTCGCGATCGTAAACGGCATAATAACGGGCCTGCGGATCCCACACGGGAACGCCAGGCTCCCAAGTCACACGAATGCCATAGAGGCGCCGCACTGTCTCGAAGAGCCCCTCGACGACGCGCTCGAGGGGGAAATACGGACGCAGTTCCTCTTCGTCGAAATCGTAAAGCGCGGCGCGCTGCTTTTCGGCGTAATAGCCGACGTCCCAGGGCTGCAGCTCCGGGGCGTCCGGGCCCTCCAGGCTGCGCCGGAATTCCAGCAGGTCGCGGTTCTCGCGCGCGAATTGCGCCTCGGTCTTGCGCTTGAGGTCTTTCAGGAATTCCTCGGCGCGCTCCCCGGTGTGGGCCATGCGATCGTGCAGCACCAGGTCCGCGAAATTGCGGAAGCCCAGCAGTTCGGCCTTCGCCCGGCGCAATTCCAGGATGCGGCTCAGCAGCGAGCGATTGTCGTACTCGCCCTGGCTGGCGCGGATGGCATAAGCGCGGTACATCCGCCGCCGAATTGCGGCGTCATCCAGGTACATCATCACGGGCGTGTAGCTGGGCCCTTGCAAGGTGAATCGCCAGCCGTCCAGACCCTTCTGCGCGGCGCTGGCGCGGGCCGCGGCCACCGCCGATGGCGGCAATCCGGCCAGCCCGGCTTCATCCGCGACGACCAGTTCGAAGGCGTTGGTCGAGTCCAGCACGTTCTGCGAGAACTTGGTGGTGACGGTGGCCAGTTCGATGTCGATGGCTTCCAGGCGGCCCTTGCCTTGGGGATCGAGGTCCGCGCCGTGCCGCCGGAAGGTGTCGACGGTCTTGGTGAGAAAGCGGCGCCGCGTGCCGGCCAGCGCGCGCGCCTCGTCCGTCTCCGAGTATGATCGGATGGCCTGCCATAGCCCGGCATGCAGCGGAATACCGGAATAAAATTCGCTGACTTCCGGCTGTACCGCGTTGTACGCTGCGCGCAATTCCGGATAGGTGGCCACGGATTCCAAGTGCCGCACCACCGACATGGCCTCATCCAGCGGCTCCGTGATGGCGTCCAGCGTCATCAGGGTATTGTCGAAAGTGCGCGGTTGGGGATCGGCCGCCAGCGCATCGATGCGTTGGCGCGCGTCGCGCAGCAGCTCGGCTACGGCCGGCTGAATATGTTCGGCGCGGATCTGGTCGAAGGGGATTCTGAAGGACAGGCTCAGCAGAGGATTGTGGGTCGCCGTATCTGACATTTCCAACTAGAGGTTAGCAGATGGGCGCCGGGTGCTGGCAAACTCCCAGGACCCGCTGCTGTGGCATAATCTACAGTGCAGCCGGCACAAGATGCATTCAGAACAAGATGGGACGCGTCCGCAAGCGGATGGAGAACGGCCGAGCCTCTATGCGCTGGTGATCTACCTTCCGGATCCGCTCGGCGGCTTTTTGGACGCTTTGCGGCTGGAGATGGCGCCCGGGTGCAATCCGCACGCGCACGTCAGCCTGCTTCCGCCGCGGCCGCTGCCGGTGGCCGCGGAAGCCGCCATTGCAGAGGCCCGCGGAATTGTGTCCGGCTTCGCGCCTTTCGAAATCGAATTGGGCGGCATTGAGAAATTCGAGGTGACCGATGTCATCTACATCAGCGTGGAAGGCGGCGCCGGGCAGTTACGCCAGATACACGAGAGCCTGAATCGGGGCGCGCTGGCTTTCGAGGAGCCTTTCGCGTATCACCCGCATGTCACTCTGGCGCAGGAGATTCCGGCGGGCCAAGTGGACGCGCTGTTCGCGTTGGCCTCCCGCCGGTGGCGCGAATTCCGAGGGCCGCGCCGGTTTCGCGCCGAGAACTCCGTGTTCGTGCGCAATTCGCGCGGGAAGCAGTGGATCGATCTGGCCAACGGACCGTTGCGCGCCGCGCCGGTGGGCTAACCGGATGCCGCCGACCGAAGATCCGCGCGTCTACCTGGCTGCCGAGCGCACGTTTCTGGCGTGGATCCGAACCGGCCTGGCGCTGATGGGTTTCGGCTTCGTGGTGGCGCGCTTTGGCTTGTTCCTGCGCGAAATCGAATTCAGCCAGCATCCGCTGAGTCTGCATTCCTCCAGATTCACGCTGTGGGCCGGCACTGCCCTGATTCTGGTCGGGGTGATCGTGAACCTGTTCTCCGCGCTGCAGCATATCCGCTTCGTGCGCTCGGTGCGGCGCGGCGTAGAAGTGGTGGACAGGCCCATAACCATGGCGGTGGCGATTGCGTTGATTCTGGCGGCGACGGGAGTGGCCATGACGATTTACCTGGTATTCGTACGATGACCCGGCGCGGCGTGCTGGCTTCCCTGCTCTTTAGCCCGTGGTGCGCGGCCGGGTCGCCCCCTGGGCCCGGCACTGGCAAGCGCATCGTGCTGGTGAGCGGAGACGAGGAGTACCGCTCCGAAGAAGGCTTGCCGCAGTTGGCGAAGATCCTATCCAAGCGCCATGGTTTCGATTGCACCGTGCTGTACGCCATCGATCCGGCGGATGGCACAATCAAGCCGGAGCTGCTCACCAACATTCCCGGACTCGAAGCGTTGGATTCCGCCGACCTGATGGTGATGCTGCTGCGCTTCCGCGATCTGCCCGACCGGCAGATGAAGCACATTGTGGACTACGTGGAATCCGGCCGCCCCATCGTGGGAATGCGCACCGCCACGCACGCCTTCGATCTGAAGAGCAGCCCGACATACCGAAGATACAGTTGGAACAGCAAGGAATGGGACGGTGGCTTCGGACGCCAGGTGCTGGGCGAGACCTGGATCGATCATCATGGCGAACATGGCAGGCAGAGCACCCGCGGCATTATCGCAAAGGGCGCCGAGAATCATCCCATCCTGCGCGGCATTCGGGACGGCGATATCTGGGGTCCGACCGATGTTTACGAGGTGCGCCTGCCGCTGCCTGGCGACAGCCGTGCTCTGGTGCTCGGCCAAGTGGTGGAGGGCATGCACGCAGACGATCCGCCCGCGCAGGGAAAGCCGAACGATCCGATGCTGCCGATAGCCTGGGTAAAGACGTACAAGACGGCGCGCGTTTTCACGACTACCATGGGCGCATCGCAGGATTTGTTGAGCGAGGGTGTGCGCCGCATGCTCGTGAATGCATGCTACTGGGCGCTCGGGATGGAGGCGCGCATCCCGGCGAAAACCGATGTCGACCTGGTGGGCGAGTACCATCCGCTGCCGTTCGGCTTTGGCGGATACCGGAAAGGCGTCAAGCCGCCCGTGCGACAGTAACAGCCATGCGCATTACCGTCGTTGGCGGCACTGGATTCATTGGCTCGCACGTCGTCGCGCGCCTGGCGGCGGAGCACGACGTCACGGTCGTCCATCGCGGAAAGCACGCAGGGGCGCTGCCGGCATCCGTACACTATGTAATTGGTAACCGCGACGGGCTGGCGGAACTTGCAGCCGGATTCCGTCGCCACCCGCCGGACGTCGTGCTGGACATGATCGCAGGAGATGAGCTGCAGGCCCGCGCGGTGGTGGACGCGTTCCGTGGCATCGCGGGCCGTCTGGTAACCGCCAGCAGCATCGATGTGTATCGGGCCTACGAGATCGCGCTGGGCCTGGCGCCGGGACCGCTGGAGCCGGTACCGCTCACCGAAGAGTCGCCGCTGCGCACGGCGCTTTATCCATTCCGAAATCGGCCTGCAGGGTCGGTCCCGTTCGACTGGGTCACGCCGGACTACGACAAAACCATCGTCGAGCGGGTGGTGCGCAGCGAGCCGTCGCTGCCGGCCACTATCCTGCGGTTGCCTATGGTGTACGGACCCGGCGACCCGTTGCATCGTTTCCACGAGTTTCTGAAACGCATGGACGACGGACGCGCAGCCATCTTGATCGATGAGACCTGGGCTAAGTGGCAGGGCCCGATGGGTTATGTCGAAGACGTGGCGGCCGCGATCGCGCTGGCGGTAACGAATGCAGCCGCCGCCGGACGCACCTATAACATCGCCGAGGCGGATGCGCTGTCCTGGGCGGATTGGGCGCGCGCCGTCGGGCAAGCGGCCGGATGGAGTGGCAGCGTTGTCACCCTGCCGCGAGACCGCACGCCCAAGCACCTGATCCCGCCGTTCCGCGCCGAGCAGCATTGGACCGCCCGCTCCAGCCGCATCCGTGACGAATTGGGCTACCGCGAAACCGTTACGCGCGCGGAAGCTTTGGCGCGCACGATGGCGTGGGAGCGGGCGCATCCCGCGCTTTTCGACGGCGCGGCGTTCGACTATGCAGCCGAAGATCGCGCGTAGGGCGGGCAATCTTGCCCGCAGCCGGCTTTCAGCCGGCTCTGGCCGCCTAAAAGGCGTCCCCAGAGGGGACCCCAGGCCAAGATTGGCCGCCCCGCATTGCGGCAAGCCGCAAACTTTAATGATGGCGTTCCCGAGAGGTACGTTGGTTGATGTCCAAATCACCGTTGCACCTGGAGGAAACGCCATGAAACAGTTTAT
>Ga0302325_10000886_pt1 | contig 79783 bp, 82 predicted proteins | sample Palsa_T0_2_FD_201948 | JGI IMG/M metagenome (GOLD analysis project Ga0302325, IMG submission 201948) | Peat permafrost microbial communities from Stordalen Mire near Abisko, Sweden - Palsa_T0_2 | ecosystem: Environmental > Terrestrial > Soil > Palsa > Peat permafrost | place: Sweden: Abisko... | reverse complement strand
ACGCACGCGGCCTGGAGTTCCCGGTGCTGATCGGCGGCGCCGCGATCAACCGCAACTTCGGCTTGCGGATCCTGTACCCCAACGGCGCCGAATCGGACGACGTCTACGAGCCCGGCGTCTTCTACTGCAAGGACGCGTTCGAGGGGCTGGCGAAGATGGACCAGCTGGTCGAGCCGGAGGGTCGCGCGGCATTGGTGACCGAGGTGCAAGCCGCCGCCAAGCGGCTGCGCTCACAGCCCGCGGTGGTCGACGACGGCGCGCCGCCCGTGACCGACGCCTCGGTGCGCAGCGCCGCCTCCGTCGACGTGCCGATCCCGGCGCCGCCGTTCTGGGGCGTGCGTGAGCTCGAGGTCCCGATGGACGAGATCTACCGTCACCTCGACACGCACGTGCTGTTCAAGCTGCACTGGGGCGGTCGCGGCGTCAAGGGCGACGCCTGGGCCGAGCTCATACGTGACGACTTCAAGCCGCGGCTGGAGCGCATGTGGCGCGAGCAGACCTACCTGCACCCCCGGGCGCTGCTGGGCTACTTCCCCTGCAACTCCGACGGCAACGAGCTGATCGTCTGGGATCCGGAATCGCCGGGCGAGCGTGAGCTCGAGCGGCTCGTCTTCCCGCGCCAGCCGCGACACGACCGCATCTGCCTGGCGGACTTCTACCGGCCGGTGGGCTCCGACGTCTGTGACGTGGTCGCGCTGCAGGCGGTCACGGCGGGCGCCGAGGTGACCGATCTGATGGCGTCGCTGGAGGCCGACGGCGAGTTCGCCGAGCAGCTGTTCGTCCACGGCCTCGGCGTGCAGACCGCCGAGGGCATGGCCGAGTGGACGCACGGCCGCGTCCGCTCTGGCCTGGCGATCGGCCCGTCCCAGGGCCGCCGCTACTCCTGGGGCTACCCCTCGTGCCCCGAGCAGTCCGAGCTCGAGAAGGTCTTCCGCCTGTTGGACGCGCCCTCGATCGGCCTCTCCCTGAGCGGCGGCTACGCGGTCGAGCCCGAGCAGTCGACGCTCGCGATCGTCGCCCACCACCCGCAGGCGATCTACTTCGGCATGCGCTCGGGCCGCCTGCAGCCGATCGAGCGCACCGCCGGGGACGAGCTGATCGTCGGCACCGAACGTGACCCGACCCTGCTCGCGTCGCTGCCGGACGGCGATCCCGCCCAGGCGGCCGCGGCAGCCGACGAGGGCGAGCGTCGCTCGGGCGGGGGCGCCGCCACGGGCGCTGCTGGGCCGGTCGCAGCGCGCGTCTGAGCGCTGGCTCCGACGCCGCGGCGCCCGCCGCGCCGGCTCCGACGCCACGGCGGGCGCGCACGAACCAGTCGGCGCGCTCGAACCGGTCGGCGCGCACGAACCGGCCGGCGCGCACGAACCGGCCGGCAGCCATCGCCCAAGCCATGGCAGGTCAGAGCCGCCGCTGCAGCAGCTCCCACACCACCGCGACCACGCGGTCGGGCGGGCAGCGCAGATCCTCCTCGCCGAGGCGCAGGACGTCCCACCGGGCAAGCTTCAGACGCTGGTCACGCCGGTAATCCCGAGCGCGGTGACGATAGCTTGAGTGGTATCTGCTGCCGTCGGTCTCGAGATCGAACTTGGCGCCCGGCCAGGCGAAGTCGGCGCGAATCAGCAGGCCGCCGTCGCCCGGGTCGATGTGAAAGCGCGTGCTCGGACGCGGGAGGCCGGTCGGCCACCAGATCGAGACGAACAGCTCTTCGAGCTCCGAGTCGGTCAGGCCGGCGTGGTCGGGGCGCAGCGCGGCCCGCAGCCTCGCGCCTCCCGGGTGCCAGCGGTTGCGCGCCAACTGGTCGTCGATCGCGCGCATGTCCAGCAGGTCGCGGTCCTCGGCCTCACCGACCGCCCGCTCGGTCCAGCGCTGATCCACCACGGCCGCGAGATCCAGCGCCGTCCGCGCGACCGTCGTCACCGGGATCGAATCGACGACCGTGAGGTCATCGGCGGTCAGCGTCCGTGAGCGATGCACCTCGACGCCGGGAACCGTCCGCCCGGACGAACCCGGGATGATCACGTCGATCCGTTCCCGAGCGGTGGGGCGCAGCCCGTGCAGATGCGCCGCGGACCTATGTGACAGCGCCGCGTTCGGACCACACGCCAGCACCGCCGCCATCCAGTGCCCCTCACGGCTCAGCAGCGACGGCGGCACCAGCGCATACACGCCGCGATGGACCCGAAACAGCCGACCCGCCGCGGCGCGCTTCTGGACCGCGGAGGCCGTCAACCCGAGCTCGTGCAGCTGCCCCAACCCGAACACCCCGTGCTGTCCGGCCCCCAGCCGCGGAACCGGGGCCGCTAACACGCCATATAGGCCTGTTTCTCGCCTCGCAACGGGCATGCAACCCAGTGTGGCGCCGATCGCGTCACAGGTGGGTGACGATCGTAACGAGTCTGTGTCAATTGGCCGCGGATTCCGTCACGGGTCGCGGCGGCCCCGGACGCGAGCCGGCGCCCCCGGACGCGAGCCGGCGGCGCGGACGCGAGCCGGCGGCGCGGGGTCAGATGTTCGCTTCGGCGCCTGAGTTCGAGCGCCGCTGCGACCGCTGCGACCGCTGCGACCGCTGCGGGCGCGCGGGCAGCTTGACCGGCGTGGCGTTCATCGCCCGCAGGCGCACCTCGCGCCAGGACATGCCCTCCTTCAGCAGCGCCGGGGTGCCCATCAGGAACGCCGTCGCGACCTCGACCGCCTGCAGGATCACGCCGTACGCGACGCCGGTGGGGACGCCGACGTGCCAGCCGACGTGCAGCACGGTCGCGCAGGCGGCCTGGAAGACGCCGAGGTTCGCCGGGGTCGCCGGCAGCACAGCGGTGATGTTGACCGCGAACAGGACGGCTGCGGCGCCGGCGAGGCCGGCCTGATGCGACAACCCCAACGCCACCAGCAGCACGTAGCACGCGAGCCATTGGAGCGCCCAGGCGCCGAGCTGAGCGACCGTCGCGATCGTGCCGAGCTTGGGGTCACGGAAGACGACCAGGCCGGCGCGGACGCGGACCATCGCGGCCCGCGCGGACTGGAGTGCGACCTGCACCCGATGCGAGCGTGTTCCGACGGCGCCGTGGCGCAGCACCAGCGGCGCGATCAGGACGAGCGCCAGCAGCGTGGCGGGCGCGATCGCGGCGATCATCAACGTGTTCTCGTGGCCGGAGAAGAGGTTGACCGAGGAGAACATGACGGTACCCAGGACGATCAGCGCGACGATGTTCAGCAGCGTTTGCGAGACGACGGTCCCGAGCACGACGGGAACGTTCTCACGCGCCCTGCCGGTCCGCCGGGCGAGGACCACCGCACGGGCGGGCTCGCCGAGCCGGGCCGGGAGCGTCGAGTTCATCAAGACGCCGATGAACGTCCCCTGCATCGCATCGGACACGCGGACGGACGCCTTGGGCAACGCGGCGCGCAGGATCGCGAGCCAGGAGAAGCCGCGCATCACCATCGCCGAGCACATGATCCCGAGCCCGAGGATTACGAACGACGGGCTCGAGGTCGCCAATGCGGAGACGATGTTCCCGATGCCGATCGTCGACAGCGCCTTCCAGACCAGCGTCAGCAGGCCCAGCGTCACCACCGCAAACGCGAGCCGCCTCGCCGCCGTCACCAGCGGCCGGCGCTTGCCGACCGGCTTGGGCTCAAGCGAGGGCAGCCGGCGAGCCGGCACCTGCGGGCGCAGGTCCGCGGGCTTCAGACCAACCGCGACCGCCGCCCGAGAAACCCCACCGACCGGCTCCGGGGTCGCGATCGCGTCCTCGTAGGCGCTCATCACCTCGGTCGCCACGCGCGGCCAGGCGAACCGCTCCACGTCGGCGGCCGCGGCGCGGGACATGGCGACGCGGCGCTCGGGCTCATCCCAGAGGTCGCGCAGCGCCTCGGCCAGCGCCTGCGCGTCGGCGGGCGGCACCAGGATGCCGTCGACGCCGTTGCGTACGACGTCGCGGTAGCCGGCGATGTCCGATGCGACGACCGGGGTCCCAGCCGCGAACGCCTCGGTCAGCACCATCCCGAAGCTCTCGCCGCCCAGTGACGGTGCGCACAGCACGTCAGCGGCGCGCAGCTCCGCGCGCTTGCGCTCGTCGTCGACGTTCTCAAGGAGGCGGACGCCGGAGTCATCGAGCATCAGCGGCTCGAGCTGCTCACGGGTGGGCCCGATCACGGTCAGCTCGGTCGGGATGTGCTCGTGCAGCGCCTCGAACGCCCGCAGCAGCAGCGGCAGCCCCTTGCGCTCGACGGCCTGGCCGACGAACACGATCCGGAGCTTGTCGCCGATCGGGCGCCCGGCGGCGGCGACCACCTCGTCATCGACGTACACCCCGTTGGGGATCACCCGGTAGTGGCCGCCGAAGAAGCGCCGCCCGGTCCAGGCGGCGGCCTGCGAGACCGCGATCCGGACGTGCAGGTGGTTGAGCACCAGCCGAGCGCCGAACATGTTGGCCACGCCGTTGGAGAAGCGGTTCTCCGAGAACGAGTGGAACGTCCCGACCAGCGGCAGTGGCGTCAGCCCGGCCGCGAACCAACTGGTCAGCGGCGCGACCGGCTCGTGGATGTGGACGACGTCGTAGCCACCGGCGCGCAGTTCGCGCTGGAGCTTGACGACCACCTGCGGGGCGATCGAGAGGTTCGAGACCGCGCCATTCGACTTGATCCCGACGGTGCGGCCGATCGGGATCACGTACTCGGGCAACGCGACGCCGGCCGGGCGGGCGCCGCGGTGCAGCGCCGTCGAGCTCAGATCGACGGGATCGGACGGCGCGAGCACGCGCACTTCATGACCGTCGGCCATGAATTGCTGCGCGAGCGCGTCGATGTGCTTCGTCACCCCCCCCGGATAGCTCCACGAGTATGGGGAGACGAGGGCTACCTTCATCTTGGTCATCTTACCCTTCTACCCCAGCGACGAACCGACGTTTCGGCGTTGCATATGATCGACACCAGATGCGAATCAGGCACTTCGTCAAATACACCTTCTTGAGCGTGGATCCTGCATGGAGGCGGCTCGATTCAGAGGTCCGGGCCGAGCACAAGCGTGAGTTCGTCGCCGCCTGCGAGGATTTCGGCGACGGGCACCTGCTGCGCGCGTTCTCACTGGTCGGCACCCGCGGGGACGCGGACCTGATGTTGCTCAGCCAGGCCCAGAACCTGGATCGGATCCACGAGTTCCACGTCGTCCTGCAGCAGAGCGGGCTGATGAAGTGGTGCACGACGCCGCACTCGTTTTTGGCGATGACCAAGGAGTCGGAGTACTCGGACGAGTCGCGCCTCGAGGTCCGGCCCGCGCACGGGAAGTACCTGTTCGTCTACCCGTTCGTCAAGACGCGCGACTGGTACCTGCTGGACGCCGCCGAGCGCTGGCGGATCATGCAGGAGCACATCAAGGTGGGCCGCGAGTTCCCCTCGGTCGACCTGAACACGAGCTACTCGTTCGGGCTTGACGATCAGGAGTTCGTGGTCGCGTTCGAGTCCGACAACCCCGGCGATTTCCTCGACCTCGTGCACAAGCTGCGCACGACCGAATCGAGCGCGTTCACCAAGCGCGACACGCCGACGTTCACCTGCATCTCCTGCTCGCTGGAACGCGCGCTGGGCTCGCTCGACGGCGAGTCGATAGCGCTGACGGCCTAGCCGCCGGCTGCGCACCCAGGCCGCCGCAGATCCTTTCCGGAGGCACGCTCCGGGTACGCTAGTCTGAGTGCGGAAGGGCATCCTTCCTCACCACTCGTCACCACTCATTTCCGCCTGATGCCCACGCGGCCCAACGCCGCGTCGGCGCCGGGCCGAACCGACACCGAACCTCTCACCTCGGACTGGATCATGCGCAAGCCACTCCTGATCTGCGCGACCATGGGCGCCGAGCGCCCCGACTCGGAGGCCTCGTTCTGATGAGACAGGGTCCGCTCGCAGGCCGCTATCCCGCCGTCGCTGCAATGGTCGTGTTCGCGCTCGTGCCGTACCTGGCTCTGTCCGGGGCGCTCGGCCCTGTCACGCCGACGATCGCCGGTAACCTGCACATGAGCCTGCAGACGTTCAGTCTCGGTGCCGGCCTGGCGAACGCCGCCTACGCGGTCGGCACCGTCCTGTCGGTCCAGTTCGCAGCGCTGCTGCCGCAGCGACGGATGATGGTGATCTACTCGATCGTGCTGGTGATCGGCTCGCTACTGACCGCCTCGGCGCAGGACCCGGCGATGTTCATCGTCGGTCACATCCTCCAGGGCCTGTGCACGAGCCTGCTGCTGATCGCTGCCGCGCCGCCGCTGTTCCTCGGCTTCCCGACTTCGAAGCTGCGGTCGACCGCGGTGATCATGAACCTGTGCATCTTCGGAGCGGTCGCGCTCGGGCCGCTGATCGGCGGCATCCAGGCCTCCGCCGATGCCTGGCGCCCGCTGTTCTGGATCGTCGCGGGAATCTCGGTGACGGCGCTGGCACTGTCGCTGCTGACCTTCGAGGACGCTCCGCCCGCCGATCCAACCGCGCCGAAGGACCCATGGGCCATTGGGCTGGCGGCGGCGGGCGCCGGGCTCGCGTTCTTCGGCGCCTCGGAGTTGCTCACGCATCCGTTCGTATCGACGATCACGCTCCTGCCGCTGGCCGTCGGACTCGCGCTGATCGTCACCCTGATCGCCAGCCAGTCCCTGCGCAAGCATCCCCTGCTCACGATTCGCAGCATGCTGACGAGCACGATCCCCGTCGCGGGGATCGTGGTCGCGCTGTTCGCCGCCGCGGCATCGGTCTCGGCGACCGAGCTGACCTCGACGATGCTCGCGCCGCTCCACAGCCCGCTGCACCTCGGCCTGCTGTTCCTGCCCGAGTTCGCGGGAGCCGTCATCAGCGGCATCGCGCTTGGAGCCGTGCTACGCCATCGCTCGCTGCAGTACCTGCCGCTGGTCGGCATGTTCCTCCTCGCCGCCGGGATCGTGGCGTTCCGGATCCAGCTGCCGACCAGCCAGGCGATGACGCTGGTCGGTTCAGGGCTGACCGGGCTCGGCCTCGGCGCGACCGTCGCCCCCGCACTGTTCGTGGCCGGCTTCTCGCTGCAGGCGGCGAACCTGCAGCGAGTGTTCGCGGTCGTCGAGCTGATGCGCGCGTGCGCCGCGTTCATGATCGCGCCGATCTTCGCCCACTTCGCAGCGACGGTCGGGACCCAGCCGTACGGCGGCGTCGGGATCGCGCTGTGGATCGGCGCGGGGTTGGCGGTCGCCGGCGCGTCGATCGCGGTCTCGCTCTACGTGATCCGCGGCGCCCGGCCGGCGGCACCCGACATCGACCTGTTCCTGTCGGGCGAAGGCCCTGCCTGGTACTCGCCGCCCCTGTTCCCCGATGCGCGTGAGCGGGCCGCCAAGCGCGCCCGCGCGGTCGCCGCCGAGGAGGCGGCGCCATGAGCGCATGCGCGTCGGGGCCGATCGTGCTCGCCTATGACGGGTCCGAGCTGGCCGAGCTGGCGATCGCCGAGGCCGGCGAACTGCTGAGCCGCGACCGCCCGCTGCTCGTCGTCTGCGCTTGGCAGCCGTTCGACGTGGGCTTCGTTCCGGACAAGAGCTTCCACGTCGATGCCAAACAGGCGCCAGAGGTCAAGCGCGCGGCGCAGGACACCGCGGCCCACGGGGCGGAGCTGGCCAAGCGGGCAGGTTTCACCGACGTCCGCAGCATGGCGATCGAGACCGCCCCGATCTGGCAGGGGATCGTGAAGGTCGCCGAGGATCAGGACGCTTCGGTGATCGTGATCGGCTCCCACGGCCACCACACCGGGCTCGCGGGCGTATTCGTGGGCAGCGTCGCCAGCGCGGTCAGCGCACATTCGACGCGGACGGTGCTGATCACGCAGCACCGTCACTGACTTGTCCGGGTGAGCGCCTGCGGCCCGCCGACGGATCGGCGCGTGCGCCGATCTGGTCCGTTAGGAGCGCCCGGACCGCCTAGACCGCTGAGACCTGCTCCTCCTCCGCGACGCGGAAGGAAGAGCCGCAACCGCAGGCGGCGACCACGTTGGGGTTCTCGACCTTGAAGCCGGCCCCCTGGAGCCCATCGACGAAGTCGATCACCGAACCGCGCACGTACGGCAGGCTCGGGTTGTCGACCAGGAGGCGAATGCCCTTGTCCTGGAACACGGTGTCGCCGTCACGCTGCTCGTCGAACGCGAGGGCATACTGGAAGCCTGAGCAGCCTCCGCCCCGCACCCCGACCCGCAGCCCGGCGGTTGACTCGGCAGCGTTCTGGGTGGAGAGGAACTCGCGAACCTTCTCGGCACCCTTGTCGGTGAGAGTGATCATTGCTTCACGAAGTATAGCGATGGCTTCTCGCTACGCTTAAGGGGTGTCCGCAACCCCGCAGGAGCTCAAGGAACGGATCGAAGCGGGCATTCCGGAGTCGGTGGCGGAGGTCACCGGCGACGGCCACCACTTCAACGCGGTGGTGAGCGCGCCCGCGTTCACGGGCCTGTCACGGATCGCCCAGCACCGGCTCGTCTACGACGTGTTCGGCGCCGAGGTGGGCGACCGGATTCACGCGCTCTCGATCCAGACCGTAATCACTTCGCCAACTCCAGAGGAGGCCCGATGAGCGAACAGACCTCGAACCCGATGCGTGACGCGATCCAGGAAGCGATCGGCGAGAACCAGGTGATCCTGTTCATGAAGGGCAACCCAGACGCGCCCGCGTGTGGGTTCTCGGCCCGCACGGTCGCGATCCTGCAGTCGGTCGGCGCGCGCTTCGCCGCCGTCGACATCCTGCCGGACCCGCGGATTCGTCAGGAGCTGTCGGCGATCTCCAACTGGCCGACGATCCCCCAGCTGTTCGTCGGCGGCGAGTTGATCGGCGGCTGCGACATCATCACCGAGATGTATGAGTCGGGCGAGCTGTTCGAGACGCTCGGGATCAAGCCGCCCGAGGTCGACGAGACGCCGGAGCCGATCGCCGCTGCGGCCCGCCCGTCCGCGCCGCTATCGATCGAGAACCGCCTCTAACGCACCGCGGCCGTGGGGGGGCGGCCGCCGGGGGGGCGCCCCCCCCACCCCCGCCCCAGGGGGCGGGGCCCCCCCCCACGACGACGGCATCCTCTGGGCGCTGGACCAGACGCTGCTGCCCTGGCAGGAGCGCTGGCTCAAGCTGCGTGACGCGCAAGGCGTCGCCGACGCGCTCAAGCGCCTGAGCATCCGCGGCGCGCCGCTGATCGGCGTCGCGTCCGGCTATGGGGTCGCGCTCGAGCTCGCGTGCGACCACAGCCCGGGCGCGTTGCAGCGTGCCCACGACACGCTCATCGCCGCCCGCCCCACCGCGGTCAACCTCGCGTACGCCGTCAAGCGAGTGGCGGATGCCGCCGCCGCGCATCAGCCCGGCCCCGAGCGCGCCGTCGCGGCGCTCGACGAAGCACGCGCGATCGAGCGCCAGGAGATCGTCGCCAGCGCCGCGATCGCCATCCACGGCGCAGACCTGCTGTCCGAGCTGCGCGTGCGCCGGGTCCTCACCCATTGCAACGCCGGGGCCTTGGCGGCGCCGGGGCGCGGCACCGCGCTCGCCCCGATCGCCGAGCTGCACGACCGTGGCGAGCTGGAGCTGGTGCTGGCGGCCGAGACGCGGCCACTGCTGCAGGGCGCTCGTCTGACCGCGTACGAGCTCGGACGGCTGGGGATCGAGCACGCGGTGATCGTCGACGGCGCCGCAGCCGGGCTGATCGCCCGCGGCGAGGTCGACGCGGTGCTGGTCGGCTGCGACAGGGTGGCGGCCAACGGCGACATCGCCAACAAGGTCGGCACCTACGGTCATGCGCTCGCCGCGAGCGCCGCGCGGATCCCGTTCGTGGTCGCGGGACCGTGCTCGACGATCGATCCGGAGACCTCGTCGGGCACGGAGATCGTGATCGAGCACCGCGACCCGTGGGAGGTCGCGACGGTCCCGTCCGAGCTGTCCGGCGCCCGGTTCCGGATCGCTCCGGACGGCGCCCGCTGCCTGAACCCGGCGTTCGACGTGACGCCCGCCGAGCTGATCACCGCGCTCGTGACCGAGCGGGGCGTCGCGCGTCCGGTGGACCACGATCGCATCGCCGGCCTGCTGAACGCGGGCGGGTTGCGCTAGCTTCGGCGCATCGGCGAAGACGGAGAGCAGTAGCGGTATCACCGATCCCGTGCGGATCGCGCAGGCGGATTGACTCAGAGCCCGACCTCGCGCCCGCCCACGAGCGCTGGCTGTGCGAGTGGGCGGCCCGCGAGCACGGATCCGAGCTCCTGTTCGAGACCGGATTCCCGATGGTCAAACGACCGTTCTACACCCACCTCGACCCGGCCGCGCCCGAGCGCTCCAACAGCTTCGACCTGCCGTTCCGAGGTCTCGAGCTGACGACCGGCGGGCAGCGCCTGCACCGCCACGAGGACGTCGCGGCACTGCACGTCCGCGGCCTCGATCCCGAGCGCTGGGTGGCGCGGCTGACCGGCGTGGCCAACGTGCGTGAGACGACTCGTTCCCGCGTGACCTGCACCGCCTGACGCCCTGACGCGCGGCGGTGTCAGCCCGAGGCGAACGCGTCCGGGTGCGCGCGGGCCCGCTGCCGGGAACCGCCCGGCGACCGTAGCCGACCGCGCGCCGTCGGCTCAGCCGGCAGCGGCCCGCTCGCGTCGGAGGCGCAGATGCTCGACGATCCGCCGACTGTCGCAGATCACCTCGCTCTCGAGGGCGAGCAGTGGGACGCGTCGCTGGCCCGACAGCGCCTCCACCTCGGGTCTGCGCGAGCGGCGCTGGGGCACCCGCACGGTCTCGACCGCGATGCCCTCACGCCGCAGCGCCCGTGCCACGCGCCCGCATGGGCACAGCCAGTCGGTCGGCGTCGTGCAGCGGTACAGGGTCGCCATCCGGGCCACGATACGGCGGCTCGCCCGGCGAAGGCGCTCCGCCGAGGTCAGCGACGGCGCTTGCGCCGGGTGAGAATGCCGGTGATCCCCGCGATCCCACCGGCCAATACGAAGCCGGCGGCGGCGGCGCCGATCATCACCTCGCGCTGGTGGACGCGCAGCTGGTCGCGCCAGTCCGACAGCTTGACGACCTGGGTGCGCAGCTGCTCGACGGCGGTGCCGAGCTCGACGCGGTTGGCCTCGATCGACTGGCGGATCTGCTCGGGGCTCCGCGTCTCTGGCATCAGCTGTCGCCTCCGGACGAGATCGTCGAGCGGATCTTCTTGCCCTCCTCGATCGCCATCTTGGGCGTCGGTGCCCCGACCTTGAGCTTGCGGAAGGCGAACAGCAGCGATCCGCCGGTGAGCACGAGCAGGAGCACCATCACGATCGCGAAGCCCAGCCAGATCGAGCTCAGCAGCGAGTTGAGTCCCCAGGCGAGCGTCAGCAGCGCGAAGATCAGCAGGAAGACGCCCAACACGGCGCCGAGGATCGCCGCCACCGCGCCACGCGCGAGGCTCGCGACCTTTGTCGTGACCTCGGCCTTGGCGAGCTCGATCTCCTCACGGATGAGGACCGAGACCTTCTCGGAGACCTGCTGGACGGCGACGCCCAGGTCGGAGGTCTTCTGTTCGTCAGCGGCCAAGGCGCTTGAGGATCAGGGCGAACAGGATGCCGCCGGCGAGTGCGCCGCCGGCGGCTATTTCAGGGCGCTGATCGACCAGCGCGGCGACCTTGTCGCTCGTCGACGGGCTGTACTCCGGGCGGTCCTCGTCGGACGGGGCCGGCGACTGGCTCTGTGGCTCGTCGGTCACTCAGGGGGCTCTTCGCCGAAGATGCGCATCCAGATCATCCCTGCGACCCGCGTCGATGCGAGGCTTGCCAGGGCGCCGAGACCGGCGACCATGCCGGCCCAGACGAGGCGTTTTGCGAGCGGACTCTCCATCATCGCGTCCGCATTCAATCAGACTCGGTGGCGGCCGGTTCGCCGCGCGGCTCCAGGCCGCCGCAGATCATGTCGACAATCATCGCCTTGGCCTGCTCGAACTGCGGCTCACCGGTGGCGCGGGAATCGAAGATCCAGCCGGTCAGCAGCTGCTCCATCGCGCCGTAGAACGTCTGCGCGGCGAACTCCGGGGTGATCTCCGGGCGGAAGCTGCCGTCGGCCTGAGCGGCCGCGACGATTCCGGCGATCCCGGCGTACGCCTGGCGGATCTTGGTGAGATGGGTCAACCCGAACGTGTTCGCGGCGCGCGTGACCTCGACGATGATCACCTTCATCACGTCGGGGTCGTGACGGTAGGAGTCGACGATGAACGCGGCGATCGATCCGAGCTTCTCACGCGGGGAGCTGACCGAGGCGTCGGCCGCGGCGATCGCGTCGAGCATCACCTCCCAGCGGTCGGAGAACAGCGTGTCGAGGATCTCGTCCTTGGAGGAGAAGTAGTGGTAGACGAGCCCATATGCGACCCCCGCCTCGTCGGCGATGTCCGACACCCGGCAGGTGTGAAAGCCCTGGCGCGCGAAGACGCGCACGGCGGCGTCGAGGATCTGGCGCTTGCGCTCGATCGCGGCGGCGGTCACGCCGGCCCTCCCGCGCCGACGGTCGCATCCGCGCTCCAGTCATAGGCGGCCGGCACCCGGCGCGGCAGCGTCGGCAGCTGCTCACGGACGCGGCGCAGCGCATCGAAGTCCAGCTCGGCCACGATCACGCCCTCGGCATCGGCGGCGCCGGCCAGCACGACGCCCCAGGGGTCGATGATCAGCGACCGCCCACCGGACCGCAGGCCGCCGGGGTGATCGCCGATCTGGTTGGGCGCGACGACGAAGCACTGGTTCTCGATCGCGCGGGCCCGCAGCAGCGTCTCCCAGTGGTCACGGGTGGTGCGCAGCGTGAACGCGCTGGGGACCGTCAGCAGCTGCGCACCGCGCAGCGCGAGGATCCGGTACAGCTCCGGATAGCGCAGGTCGAAGCAGATGCTCAGGCCCGCCGTGGTCCCGCGCTCGAGCGTCGTCGTGACGATCTGATCGCCCGGCGCATACGTGCTCGCCTCACCGTAGACGGCGCCGTCGATCTCGACGTCGAACAGGTGGATCTTGCGATAGATCGCCGCGATCTCGCCCCGCGGGTCGACGTGCACGCTCGTGTTGGAGAGCAGCTCCACGCCCGTTCTGCGCTCGCTGAACGATCCCGCGATCAGGTCGATGCCGAGCTCCGCGGCGGTCGCCCGCGCCCACGAGATCGCCTGACCGTCAAGTGACTGGGCACCGGCGACCATCTCGTCCCGCGCGCCCATCACGGTCCAGGTCTCGGGCAGCACGACCAGCTCGGCCCCGAGCCCGGCCGCGTCGCGGACCAGGCGGTCGGCGGTCTCCAGGTTGCGATCGACGTCGTCTGTGGCGTTCAGTTGAATCGCTGCGGCACGCACTCGCGCTCCTCTCCGGGGTGGGCCGATTGACGAGTCAGTCAACGATAGCGCCGCCGCGTCATGCCGACGAGAACGTCAGCCGCGCCCCGAACCTGTCCCGAGCCGCCGTGCGATCTGGAAGACGTTGCCGAACGGATCGGCGACCATCGCCCGTCGATCCCCGTACGGCGTCTGCAGCGGCCCCTCGATCGTCGTCGCCCCGGCCGCGAGCGCCCGCTGATAGGTCCGCTCGACGTCGTCGACGAACACGTACAGAAACGCCGGGAACGGCTCTCGCTCCCCGGCCTGCGACAACATCACTACCGAGTCGCCGATCCGCAGCTCGGCGGGACGTTCCTCGACCACATCGCCGGTCGCATCGAACGTGGCCCGCAGAAACGCGACCGCGCCCGCCAGGTCGTCGACGACCACGCGCGGCGTGACGGTGTGGTACCCCTCGGGCGGGTGAGCCATCGACGACACGCTACCGCCCTGCAGGCGCTCCCCCACCGCGGGCGGTTCGGCGACGCGCGCCCGCCCGCGCTGGACGATCTCCCGCTGCCGCCGGCGCCGATGCCGGGTTGTTTCGGCGCGCGGCCGCTGAAGGCCTGGCGCTACGTCGGCGTGTTCGGACCGGAGCTGATGCTGTGCGTCGCGAGCGTCCGGATCGGCCGCGCGCGCCAGTCGTTCTGGGCCGTCTGGGACCGGCGCGCCGGCCGCCTGTACGAGCGGACCGCGCTTGGCCGGGCGGGTGTGGCGTTGGGCCACGGGGCCGTGTCGGTGCGGGCCGGCGACGTGCGGATCGAGCTGGCGCTCGATGAGCGGGCCGGGATCGAGAGCGTCTGCGCCAGCGGGAACGGGTATGCGTGGACGCGCAAGCAGGGCGGCGTCGAGGCCCGCGGCACGGTCACGCTGCCCGCCGCGGCACCGGTCGCGCTGCGCGCGCTCGCGGTGATCGACGACACCGCCGCCTACTACGAGCGCCACACGCGCTGGCGCTGGTCGGCGGGCGTCGGCACCGCCGCCGACGGCCGCGCGCTGGCGTGGAACCTCGTGGACGGCGTCAACGACCCGCCGCGCGGCTCGGAGCGCACGATCTGGGTCGACGGCGAGCCCCACGAGCCACCGCCGGTCGTGTTCGACGACGACCTGTCACGCGTCGGTGAGCTGCGCTTCGCTGCCGAGGCGACCCGTGAGCGCCGTGAGAACCTGCTGCTGGTCCGCAGCCGCTACCGCCAGCCGTTCGGCACCTTCAGCGGCTCGCTGCCCGGGCCCGAGCCGATCTCGGTCGCGGACGGCTTCGGCGTGATGGAGGACCACGACGTGTGGTGGTGAGGCCGACGAAGCTTGGCGAGAAGCGCCCATGGGGTGGGCGAAGAACGCCGAGCTTCGGGTCGTCGCAGGCCACGCGCCGACTATCGGGCCATCGCCGCGAGCCCGCCGATCACCACCTCGAGCCCGAACTCGAACCGCTCCTGCCCTCCTGAGTCGGCCGCCCACGCGCTCTGGTGGCAGGTGGCGGGGCTCGTCGCGCTGCTCGTGATCTCGCCGCTGCTGCCCGCGACCGCACAGCCGCAGCCGCAGCCGCCGGGCGAATAACGGGCCGCTCACCCCCCTTCGCGCTGACGGCGCAGCTCGGCCGAGAGCAGCTTGGAGTGCATCGCGCCGACCAGCTCGCGCATCGGCTCGGCTCCCGAGGCGACGATCCCGGCGGCACGGTCGACGTCGGATTCGCCCGAGAGCCGGGCCAGCAGCAGCGACACCTCGTCCTGGACCAGCGGCGCCAGCGCGTCACGGTAACGCAGCACGTCGTAGACGGTGAACCCGAGCGCCTGCTCGTAGCCGCCGGCCCGGAACCGGGAGATCGCCGCGATGATCGCGACGTCGTCGGCGTCATAGCCACGGCGCGTGGGGCTCAGCACGCCGAGTTGCTGCAGGCGCGCCAGCACGTTGTCGGGCAAGCCGTAGGTCTCACGCACGACCGACCTCGAAACGCGGCCGCGCTCGCGCAGCTCGGCCGCGTGCTCGGCGATCCGATCCTCGAGCGCGACCAGCCTGGCCGCCCGCTCGGGATCTGACGCGATCAGCTCACGGATCACGCGCAGCGGCATGAACCGCTGCTCCTGCAGGCGCTTGACGAGCCGGATCCGGTCGACGAACGACTCCGGGTACCAGGCCATGTTCCGGCTCGTGCGCACGACCTCGCGGTCGGGACCGAGCACTCCCTCGCGCAGGTAGTGCTTGATCGTGCCGGCGCTGACGCCCGAGCGCCGGGACAGCTCGGACATCTTCAGCATCCCCGGCGGTGGCATTGCTCAGCCGGACATGAAGCTGCCGCTGGACCGCGTCTCGGTGCCGGCCACCGCCCCCTGTTCGCGCAGCCGGCCGATCTCGGCCTCGTCGAACCCGGCGGCGGCCAGGACCTCGTCGGTGTGCTCGCCGAGCGCGGGACCCGGCGCGCGTGAGGGATCGCCCGGGGTGCGGTCGAGCTTGATCGGGAGCCCCAACAGCTGCACGGGCCGCGTCGCACCCGGTTGCGCCAGCGAGACGACCATCTGACGCGCCCTGACGAGCTCCGATTCGAGCACCTCGTCGAGTCCGAGCACCGGCTCGAGGCAGCAGTCATGGGCGTCCGCGAAACGCGTCCACTCATCACGCGTGCGGCCCGCGAAGATCTCGCAGACGGCATCGTGGGACTCCGAGCCCGGTGAGTCGAACCCGTTTGCGAGCAGGTCGGGCCGCTCCACGCCGTCGCACCAGGCCTTCCAGAACTTCGGCTCCAGCGCCCCCAGCGCCACCCAGCCGTCGGCGCACTCGTACGGCCGGTAGCAGTTGAAGCGGCCCGCGAGCGGCAGCTCTCCGCGCACCGGCGGCTGGCCGGTCGCCAGCAGCTCGGCCGCGACCAGGCCCAGCCACGACAACGCCCCGTCGAACATCGAGCAGTCGACGAACTGGCCCTCGCCCGAGCGGTCGCGCTCACGCAGCGCGATCAGAATCCCGACGGCACCCATCAGCGCGCCGCCGCCGATGTCGGCGATCTGTCCGGCGGCCTGGATCGGCGGGCCGTCGCGCTCGCCGGTCAGTCCCAGCATCCCGCCGAGCGCGAGGTAGTTCATGTCGTGGCCGGCGACGTCACGGTAGGGGCCGTCCTGGCCATAGCCGGTGATCGAGCAGTAGACCAGGCCCGGGTTCTCCCGGCGAAGGAGCTCGTAGCCGACGCCGAGCCGGTCCATCACGCCGGGGCGGAACGACTCCAGCAGCACGTCGGCGCAGCGGACGAGCGCCAGCAGCACCTCGGCCCCGCGCTCTGACTTCAGATCGATCCGGATCGAGCGCTTGCCGCGGTTGAGCGCCAGGAACAACGCGCCGCCGGCGCTGGCCTCCGCGCCCTCGTATCGCGGCTGCGCCCAGCGGACGTAGTCGCCGGCGCCGGTGTCCTCGACCTTGATCACGTCGGCGCCGAAGTCCGACAGCAGGCATGAGCAGAAGCCACCGGGCAGCAGCCGGCTGAGGTCCAGCACGGTCACGCCTTCGAGCGGCAGGCTCACGCGGCCACCCCGGTTGGGTGCAGCGCGGACGGGATCCCGATCAATTCACGGGCCTCGTCGACCGTCGCCGGGCGCCGTCCACAGTCCTCGCACAGCCGCCGCGCCCGCGCGATCAGGTCGCCGTTGGAGCGCGCCATCGTGCCGTCTGGCAGATAGAAGTTGTCCTCCAGGCCGACCCGAATCGAACCGCCGAGCGTCAGCGCCGCGGCGACCATCCGCCACTGGTCGCGGCCGATCCCGATCACGCCCCAGTGATGTGAGTGATCGGTCCATGCCTCGGCCAGCGTGTCGGCCATCCGCGCCAGGTCACGGGTCGTCGCCGGCACCCCGCCGAGCACGCCCATCACGAAGTCGGCGTGCAGCGGGGCGTCGAGCAGACCCATCTCGACCAGCGGCGCAAGCGACGCGACATGGCCGACGTCGAAGCACTCGTGCTCGGGCTTGATCGAGAGGGCGCGCATCGCTCGCAGCAGCTCGACGATCTCATCGAACGGGTTGCTGAAGACGAACTGGAACACGAAGTCCTTGCGCGACCGCGAGTACTTGGCGTAGTTCAGCGAGCCCATGTTGAGCGCGGCGACGGCGGGCCGGCACGCGCGCAGATAATCGACCCGCTTGGCGACCGGAACCCCGATCGTCCCGGTCGAGAAGTTGATGATCGCCGCGTCGCCGACCTCTGAGACGATCGCGCCGCGGATCGCCATGAAGTCTGAGATCTCGTAGCTCGGCGTGCCATCGGGCGCGCGGGCATGGATGTGGATGTGGACGCCGCCCTCGTCGACGATCCGCCGCGCCTCGGCGGCGTACTCAGCCGGCGCGTACGGGATCGCCGGGCACTGGTCGCGGTTGGCCAGCGCGCCGGAGATCGCGCAGGTGATGATCGCCGGGTCGTCGACGCTCACACCGGCACCACGCCCGACCGCTTGAACGGGCGCTCGACGCGCTTGCCGGCCGCCATCTCAAGCGCCCGGCAGATCGTCGCCCGGGTCTCACGCGGGTCGATCACGTCGTCGATCATGTCGTTGCCGGCGGCGACGTAGACATCGATGATCTTGCGGTACTCGGCGATCAGCTCGGCACGCTTGGCGTCGGGATCCTCGGCCTCTGAGACCTGCTTTCGGAAGATGATCTCGACCGCGCCCTCGGCGCCCATCACGCTGATCTCGGCGCTCGGCCAGGCGACGATCAGGTCGGGCTCGAATGCGCGGCCGCACATCACGTAGTAGCCGGCGCCGTAGGCCTTGCGCAGCACGACCGTGACCTTCGGGACGGTCGCGTTGGCGGTCGCGTACAGCATCTTGGCGCCGTGACGGATGATCCCGGCCTCCTCGACCTTGGTCCCGACCATGAAGCCGGGGACGTCCATCAGATATACGAGCGGGACCCCGTAGGCGTTGCAGAGGTTGATGAACCGCGCGGCCTTGTCGGCGGAGTCGTTATCGAGGATCCCGCCGAGATGCCTGGGCTGGTTGGCGACGATCCCCGCCGGCCGGCCGCCGAAGTGCGCCAGGCAGGTGATGATCGTCTTGGCGAACTGGGGCTTGAGGTCGAAGAAGTCGCGGTCATCGACGATCCGGCGGATCACCTCGTACATGTCGTACGGCTTGCGGTTGGACTCCGGCAGCACGTCGAGCAGCTGCTCGTCGGCGCGATCGATCGGGTCGGCGGTCTCCCGCACGGGCGGCGACTGCTCGCAGTGCGATGGGAAGAAGCTCAGGTAACGCTTGATCTGCTCGATGCAGTCGGCGTCGTCGGCCACCTCCAGGTCGCCGACCCCCGAGCGCCGGCAGTGCACGCGTGAGCCGCCGAGCTGCTCCTGCGTGACGTCCTCGCCGATCGCGGCGCGGACCAGGTGCGGGCCGGCCAGCGCCATCGAGCCGCGCCCGCGCACCATCGGGACGAAGTCCGCCAGCCCGGGGATGTACGCGGTGCCTGCCGCGCACGGCCCCATCAGCGCCGCGACCTGCGGGATCACCCCGGAGTTGATCACCTCCTCGCGGAACAGGTGGCCGGTGCCGGCGAACAGCGAGCCGACCGCCTCCTGGATCCGAGCCCCGGCTGAGTCCAGCAGCCAGATCAGCGGGATCCGCTTGGTCAGGGCCAGCTCCCGCAGGCGCGTGACCTTCAGCTCGCCGGTCATCCCCATCGACCCGGCCATCACCGTGAAGTCGTAGGCGACGACCGCGGCCGGCCGGCCGTCGATCTTGCCGTAGCCGGTGATCACGCCGTCGGCCGGAGCCTCGCGGCCGTCCATCGCGCGTTGGGAGAAGTGCGGCCGGCCGTGGATCCCGAGCTCGTTGAACGTCCCATCGTCGATCAGCAGCGCGATCCGCTCACGCGCGGTCAGCTTGTCGGCCGCGTGCTGCGCGTCGATCTTGGCCTGTCCGCCGCCGAGCTGCAGTGCTCGGCGGCGCGCCGAAAGGTCATCGGCCAGCGGCCGCAGCAGGCTCGTCGTCGGTGAGTCGGTGGCCACGAAGTCGATCGGTCAAGCGGTGAGAAGTGGAGCGTCCCACTTCCCACTCTGCCACGGAGCCCAGCGGCGCGTCGAGCCGACCCCCCGGGGTGGGTGCGGCTCCGCGATTGCGGCTCCGCGATCCGACGCGGTGCAGACACCGATCGGATGCGGCGCAGACACCGATCGGCTCCTGCGGGCACGCCGCTCGCTCGTTCGATCGAGTTGCCGCAGACTGGACAAATGGTTGAGTTGTGACGACATCGTGGTCGACACGCAGTAATTTGGACGATAGGGGACGTTCGGAGTCCTTCAAAGCGCGATCGACGGGGTGGGGGCATGGCTGCACGCGTGATGACGAGAGCTGGTCTGAGGGGACGATTGCGCGGTCGACACGCGATGTCAGGCATCGTCGCGAACGGTCGCGCAGAAACCAACCGGATGATCTTGGCGCCGGAGATCGAAGCCCCGATATCGGGTCCCGACGCGATCCAGGTCGTCTTCCAGCCGCTCGTGGTGTGCGGTACCGACACGACGCGGGCCGTCACCGCGGCGGCGCGACGGGCGGATTCGGACGCCGATGGCGAAACGGCCGACCCCTACGGTCAGCTGTGGGTCCCCGGAGCGCACGTGGCGCTGGACGCCGCCCTGCTCGAGCGGGCGGCCACCGAGGTGGCGCGGTGGCGACGGCTGCCCGCGACGCGGGCGCTCGAGTTGCGGGTCAACATCTCGGCCGAGAGCCTCAGCGACCCTGAACTGCCGGCGCGGGTCGTCGGCACATGCGAGCGCACCGGCCTGGACCCGGGGGCGCTGTGGTTCGAGCTCACCGAGGGCTCGGTGACGGGCGGCGACGCTTCGGCGACGATGCTCCACCGTCTGCGTGAGATCGGCGCTCGGATCTCGGTCGACGGGTTCGGCGGGCGCTACGCGTCGCTGTCGTACATCAAGGATCTGCCGATCAACGGAGTCACGCTCGACCGCGGGTTCGTCGCCGACATCGAGACCGACGCGGCCGACCGCGCGATCGTGCATACGGTCGCATCGATCGCCCGCCAGCTCCGTCTCACCGTCGCAGCCGACGGCGTGCAGACCGCCGGCCAGGAGGCGGCGCTCGCCGAGCTCGGCGTGGACCTCACCCAGGGCCCCTATCACCTGGACCCCCGCCCGGCGGGCGAGCGGCTCGACGCATACCTGGCGATCGGACCGCAGCTCAACCGCGTGTTCGGCGATACGCCGATCCCCGTCGACGAGGAGGCGCGGCTGCGCGTTGTCAGCGCATGCACGCTCCCACTGGGCGAGACCGACCCGATCCTCGACGACGCGAGTCGGTTCCTGGCGCGACACTGCAACGCGGAGACGGTCGTGGTCGGGATCGCGGATCGGTACTGGACGCGCTACATGGCCAGGCATGGGACCGACGTGCTCGGCACCCCGCTGAGCCAGTCGCCGACGGCGTTTCTCCTGACTGACGCGACCGAGCTGGTCGTGCCCGACTACTCCGTCGACCCACGGTTCGCCCACAGCCCGATGATTCGCCTCGAGGGGTCTGGACGGTTCCTCGCCGGGCACGCCCTGACGGTCGGCGGCAGCCGCATCGGCGGCGTGTGGATGACCGGCCCGGGGCCGCGGCATCTGATCGATCGCGAGCTTCGGTTCCTGCGCCAGACCGCGGACCGGATCCAGACGCAGCTGGAGGTCCGGTACCTCCACGCCCGCTTGCGGGACACCGAGACGCAAGTGGCGCTCGCCGCGGGACAAATGGCGCTCGCCGCGGGGCACGTGGCGGGACGGGGATGACGCGGCTGGCGCGGCCCGCGGTCCGGCAACGCTGACTGCCGGACCGAGGCCGGGAGCCGGCCGCGGGCGCCCGTCCGAGCCGGCCGGACGCGGCCGTCCCACGGCCGGTATGTAGGAGCGCATAACATCGTCGTCTCATGAGTCGCCACCGCACCGGCGATGAGGCTCAAACGGCGAGGTCGGCGTGGTGAGGTGCGCGCGATGATCGAACCCGAGTCGCCCGGTGACACTGAGCACAGCGCTGCGTTGCGCAACGTCCTCGGCCCGGGAGCGCTGGAGGTCCACTACCAGCCGCTCGTCGACTATGGGACCGGCGAGCTGCGGGCCCTGGAAGCGCTCGCGCGCTGGCGAGCCCGCGACGGTCGGCTGGTCGGAGCGGCGGAGGTCATCGAGCGCCTGACGGCGGCCGACGGCTGCGCGGCCCTCGATCTGGCTGTGCTGGCGGCAGCGACGGCTCAGATCACAACCTGGCGACAACTGCCCGGACTGCACAGCCTCGAGTTGCACGTCAACCTGTCGCCCGAGAGCCTGCGTGACCTGGCGCTCCCAACCAGCGTGGCGCGGATCTGCGACACGAGCGGGCTCGAGCCGACCGCGCTGTGGCTGGAGGTCACCGAGAGCTCGGTGATCGCCGACGCCGTTGCGGCCGCCGAGGCGCTGAACGCGCTCCGGAGGCTCGGGATCCGGATCACGATCGACGACTTCGGCGTGCGCTACGCCTCGTTCTCCTACGTCAAGCAGTTGCCGATCAACGGGGTCAAGCTCGATCGCAGCTTCGTCGCCGACGTGGAGACCAACGAGGCCTCGCGCGCGATCGTCCGCGCGGTCGCGTCGATGGCGAGGCAGCTGGAGCTCTCACTCGTCGCCGAGGGCGTCGAGAACGGCCACCAGGACGAGGTACTCAAGGAGCTCGGCGTACGCATCGCGCAGGGCTATCACCACGGCCGGCCGCTGCCCGCCAGCGCCACGACGGGCGAGTACCTGACGCCCCCGCCGGATCCTCGGCCGGGCTTCTTTCCGGCGCCGATACTCGCCGACGAGGCCGAGCGCCTGGAGATCGTGTACGCGTGCAGCCCGCCACTTGGGCAGGCCGAGCCCGAGCTGGACGAGCTCTGCCGATTTCTGGCCGAGGTCTGCGACGTCGAGGTGGTGATCGCCGGCATCACCGACCGGTACTGGACCCGCGTCCTGGCCGGGAACCGCCGGTTTGGCGTCGCCGTGGCCCGCATCCACTCGCCCAGCGCCCATCTGCTGACCGGACCGATGCAACTGCACATCGCCGATCTGCACAAGGACAAGCGCTTTGACCTGCACCCGGTCGTCTCCGAACATCGGATGCGATTCCTCGCCGGCAATGCGCTGGTGGTCGCCGGCCACCGCGTTGGCGCGGTGCTGATCTCCGACTCCCAGCCTCGTGAGTTGTCGGCCCATGACTCGGAGCTCCTGCGCCATGCGGCGGACCGGATCCAGGGACACCTGACGGTTCGTTACCTGGCCGGGCGGATCACGGAGGCCGAGACCCGGCTGACGATCGCACGCAGATCACAGAACGGCGGGTAGCGCGGCTCGCGCGTCGATCCCGTTGCGACCGTTTGCGCGGGCGGCCGGCAGGGTACACAATGCGGGCGCAATGCGAATCAGAGCGAGCGCCCTGGCAGCGGTTGGCACCACGATCGTGATCGCCCTGGCCGGCTGTGGCTCGAGCGGATCGTCGTCGAAGAAGACCGGCGGGTCGTCTGACCCCGGCGCCGCGGTCGTCCGCGCGGCCGACGTCACAGGTTCGAGCAGTGGGTACCGGTTCCAGGCCACGATAAACCTCACCGGCACCGCGACGCCGCTCAAGGCCAGCATGACCGGGACGATCCTGCGCTCCTCCAACCGCGGCGAGATCGTGTTGGCCGAGAGCGTGCTCGGCCACGCGCTGCACATCTCCGAGCGCTATTCGGGCAGGACCTATTGGGTCTCAGCGGCCGGTATCCCAGATGCCACGAAGCTGACCAGCAAGCCCTGGCTGGAGTACAACGTCGGCTCGACGCTCAATCAGCTCGGTCTCGGCGGGCTGCCGAGCGGCAGCTCGAACCCGACGCAGTTCCTCACCTATCTGAAAGCCGTCGGCGCCGGCGCGCAGAAGCTCGGGACTCAGACGATCCGCGGCGTCGCGACGACGCACTACGCCGTGGCCGTGGACCTCGACAAGTACGTCCAGCTCGTCCCGGCCGCCAACCGTGCCGCGGCCCGCAAGACGATCCAGCTGCTGATCTCGACGCTCGGCTCCAGCACGCTGCACATGCAGGTCTGGATCGACTCGCACGATCTGACCAGACAGCTGTACCTGTCGTTCCCCGAGTGCGTCGCGCAGCAGCATCTCCATGTCGGGCTGACGATGGACCTGTTCGACTTCGGCACGAAGGCGGCGATCGCCCTGCCGACCGCGGCCCAGAGCTACAACATCACCTCGCTGGTCAATCAGCAGCTGGCCACCCAGAAGCTCGGCTGCGCGGCGACGTCGTAGCCGCGTCCCCGCATCGCCGTCCCGGGGTCGCGGTGTGGCGGCTCAGCGCCCCTTCCACTCCGGATCGCGCTTCTCAAAGAACGCGCGGACGCCCTCCTGGATGTCCTCGGTGCTGAACGCGATCGTCAGCTGCGACCGCAGGAAGGCGATCGCGTCGTCGAGCACCATGTCCTGCTGGCGGTACATCGCGTCCTTGCCGAGCTTCATCAGCACCGGCGACTTGCCCGCCAGCTTGACGGCCCACTCGCCCACGGCCGCGTCGAGCGCGTCGGCGGCGACGACGCGGTTGACGATCCCAATCCGCAGGGCGTCGGCTGCCGAGATCTGCTCGCCGAGCAGCATCAACTCGGCGGTCTTCTTGGCGCCGACGTTGCGGTAGATCAACGCCATGATCATGAACGGGAACAGGCCGACGTTGATCTCCGGCGTGCCGAACCGGGCCTCGTCGGAGGCGACGATCAGGTCGCACGCGAGCGCCAGCCCGAGCGCGCCCGCCAGGACGTGACCATTGGCCGCGCAGATCGAGGGCTTGCCGAGCTCGCCGAGGGCACGGAACACCACCGGGAACCGCTCGTTGGCGAAGTGCTTGACCACGAGCGGCACGTCGGCCGAGAACCCGGCCAGGTTGCCGCCGCTGGAGAACACTCCGTCGTGCGTCGAGGTCAGGACCAGGCAGCGCGCCCGGTCGTCGTCTCGGACCGCCGCGAGTGCGTGCAGGAGCTCGCCCAGCAGCTCATCCGACAGCGCGTTGCGGGTCTCGGGCTGATCGAGCGCGATCGTCGCCACGCCGCTGTCGGCCAGCCCGTAGGTGATCGTCTCGTAGCTCATCGGGCGACAGCGTACGCGGCCGGGTGAAGTGAAGAGTGGAAAGCTCTACTGTTCACTTCGAGCGCAGTCGCCCCGCCGTTTCAGACCAGGAGATCCTGATGGCCACCACCGACGTGATCAGGCCCGACCACGGGTCTGCCCGCAGGCACTTCATCTTCACCGACGAGCACGAGCAGCTGCGGGAGTCGATCCACCGGTTCGTCGTCGCCGAGCTCCAGCCCCACGCCGAGGAGTGGGAGGAGACGACATTTCCCGACTCGGTGTTCACGCGGATGGGCGAGCTCGGCTTCCTCGGCCTCGACAAGCCCGAGCAGTACGGCGGCCAGGGCGGGGACTACTACACGAGCCTGGTGCTGGCCGAGGAGCTGGCGCACGCCCACTCGGGTGGTCTCGTGATGGGAGTCGCAGTCCACACCGACATGGCGATGCCGCCGATCCTGGCGTTCGGGACCGAGGAGCAGAAGCAGCAATGGGTGGTGCCGGCGATCCAGGGGCAGAAGATCCTCTGCCTGGGGATCACCGAGCCCGACGCGGGCTCCGATGTCGCCGGGATCAAGACCCGCGCCGTGCACGATCCCGACGCCGGTGAGTATGTGATCAGCGGATCGAAGACCTACATCACCAACGGTCACCGGGCCGACGCGATCGTGCTCGTCACCAAGACCGACCCCGACGCTGGCTATGACGGGTTCACGCTGTTTCTCGTGCCGATGAACGCGCCGGGCGTGATCCGGGAGAAGCGACTGAAGAAGCTCGGGATGCACGCCTCCGACACGGCGCTGCTGGCCTTCCAGGACGTCCGTGTGCCCGAGTCGGCCGTGCTCGGCCAGATCGGCAAGGGCTTTTACCACATCATGTGGGAGCTGCAGGGCGAGCGGCTGATCGGCGCCGCCGGTGCGGTCGCGGGCGCGCAGAATGTGTTCGACCGCACCCTGCAATACGCCACCGAGCGCAGGGCGTTCGGCCGTCAGATCGGCCACTTCCAGGTGATCCGCCACAAGTTCGCCGAGATGGCGACCAAGATCGAGACCGCGCGTCAGCTCGTCTACACGACCGCCTGGCGCTTTCAGAACGGCGACTACCCCGTCCGTGAGATCTCGATGGCCAAGCTGCACGCGTCGCGGATCGCGGTCGAGGTCGCCGACGAGTGCATCCAGATCCACGGAGGCGCCGGGTACATGCAGGAGTACGGCATCGAGCGCGTCTGGCGCGACATGCGCCTGAACCGGATCGGCGCGGGCACCGACGAGATCATGCTGGACGTGATCGGCCGGTCGTACGGCCTCTGAGCTGTACGAGTCGGCGGGCGGTATCCATACCGCCCGCCCATCCGGCCCGGCCCGCTTGGCACGCCGCCCCCGCCGCCCCGCGGTCCCGCGGTCCCGCCGCCCCGCCGCCCCCGGCCGCCCCCGCCGCCCCGCCGCCCCCATTCGGCGTTTTTTCAGCACCCAGAAGCTGAAAAAACGCCAAGCCTCCACGTCGGCGGAGCGGTAGCGTCTGGCCCGGCAACAACTCAAGGAGCGAGAGCGATGTCCGACGTACAGGTGACGGTGACGGAGAACGGCCCGTACAAGGTCGTCGGCGCGATCGAGCTGATCGACGCCGACGGCAACCCAGTGGAGACCAATGGCGTGGCGGTGTTCCTGTGCCGCTGCGGCGGCTCCACCACGAAGCCGTTCTGCGACGGGACCCATTCGAAGATCGGTTTCCAGGGCGCCGTCGCGGCGGTCCAGGAGGCCGACGGGTAACCGCGCTCGATCCACGCCGCGGCTCGGGCGGGTCGCGGCCGGCCCCGGCATACCGAAAATCGCGCTGTCCCGAATCGCGCTGCCGCCGATCGGACAGTCCGAAACCGATCGGCGGACGCAGCGATAGCTGGCGCCTGGCCGCGCGTTGACGCGCCACACGCTGCTACTGTTAACCCTATGGTTAACGATCCGTTCAGGGCGCTGTCGCACCCGATCCGGCGCGGGATCGTCGAGCGGCTCGCCGAAGGTCCGGCGACGGTCGGCGTGGCCACCGCCGGGTTCGGAGTGTCCAAGCCCGCGATCTCCAAGCACCTGCGCGTGCTCGAGGAGACCGGGGTCGTGACGCGCGCGGTCGACGGCCGGACCCACCGGCTGACGCTGCAGCCCGAAGTGCTGACCGTCGCCGCGGACTGGATCGATCACCAGCGCGCCCTGTGGGGGCGCCTGTTCGATGTCGTCGACGATTACCTGAAGGAGGAAGGATCACAATGAAGATGCCGCCGATCGTCTCCCCACAGGAGTGGGACGCCGCCCGTGAGCGACTGCTCGTCAAGGAGAAGGAACTGACCCGCACGCGCGACTCGCTGGCCGCCGAGCGACGCCGGATGCCGCGCCTGCTGGTCGACAGGCGATATGCGTTCGATGGCCCCGACGGTCGCGTGAGCCTGTTGGACCTGTTCGAGGGCCGCCGTCAGCTGATCATCTACCGGTTCTTCTACGAGCCCGGCGTGGCGGGCTGGCCGGAGGCCGGCTGCCCCGGCTGCTCGTTCATGGCCGATCAGGTCGCCCACCTCGCCCATCTCAACGCCCGTGACACCACGCTGGCGTACGTCTCACGCGGGTCGCAGCCAGACATCGAGCGGCTCCGGACGCGGATGGGCTGGGAGATCCCCTGGTACACGATCACCGACAGCTTCGACGCCGATTTCGGCGTCGGCGAGTGGCACGGCACCAACGCTTTCCTCCGCGACGACGACGACCGGATCTTCCGCACCTACTTCGTCAACAACCGCGGCGACGAGGCGCTCGGCAGTGCCTGGGCCTACCTCGACATCTCGGCGCTCGGTCGCCAGGAGACGTGGGAGGACTCGCCCGAGGGCTACCCCCAGACCGAGCCGTACGTCTGGTGGAACCGGCACGACGAGTACGACGCGCCGAGCGTCCACGAGGCGTCGCCGGCGGCGACGTCTGACGTCCAGCGCGACTCCCGCAGCCTCGGGCCAGACGCGGGCTGATGGCCGGCTCCGCCAACACGTTGCGGATCGAGCGCACCTACCGGGCATCGGCCGAAGCGGTCTTCGACGCCTGGACCAGCGTGCAGGTGATCCGCCGCTGGTGGCACGCCGAGCACGACTGGGAGACGACCGAGGCCGAGGTCGATCTGCGCGTCGGCGGCGTCGTCCGCGTCGTCATGCGCGACCCCGGCAAGGACGCCGAATACGGCGGCGGCGGCCGCTACACGGAGATCGACCGTCCGACCCGTCTGGCGTTCACCTGGATCTGGGACGGCGACGACACGCGGCAGCTGATCGAGCTCGACTTCGACGAGCGCGACGGCGTCACCACCGTCCGCTTCACCCACAGCGGCCTCTGGAGCGAGGAAGCGGTCCGCTCGCACGAGGGCGGCTGGAACCGGTGCTTTGACAACCTCGAACGGACGCTGACCGCCCCGGGCTGATCGCGGGCCGGCGGACGCCCCGCCGGTGAGGCGTCACCCCCCGTCCGCGCCGGAATCCGAGGTAGGCTCGGCGTATGGAGTCCACGCGCGGCCAGCTGCTGATCGCCGGTCCGAGCCTGCTGGATCCGAATTTCCAGCGCACGGTCGTCCTGATCGTCGAGCACACCGACCAGGGCGCGTTCGGACTCGTGCTCAACCGGCCGTCGGAGACCACGGTCAGCGAGGCGGTCGACGAGCTCGACCGGTTCGTCGACGGCGATGACACGCTGTTCATCGGCGGTCCCGTGAGCCAGTCGGCGCTGATCGTCCTGGCCGAGTTCGACGACGCGCAGCAGGCGGCGCTCGTGGCCTTCGAGGACATCGGGGTGCTCGGCGATCATGGTGGCGGCGCGCTTCCCGAGACCCGCCGCGGCCGCGCCTTCGCCGGACACGCCGGCTGGGGACCCGGTCAACTGGACTCCGAGCTCGGCCAGGGCGACTGGATCCTCGAGCCGGCGCACCGAGATGACGCCTTCTCGGACGCGCCCCTGGCGCTGTGGGAATCGGTGCTGACGCGCAAGGGCGGCAGCTACGCGCTGGTCGCCCGGATGCCCGCCGACCCGTCGATGAACTGATCGAGGCCGGCTCGATGGCGCACGACCACGGTCACTCCCATTCCCACTCGCACGCCCCGTCCCGAGAGACCGAACGCGGGGCGCTGAAGACGGCTCTGGCGCTGATCGTCAGCTTCATGCTCGGCGAGGTCGTGGTCGGCGTGCTGTCCGGGTCGCTGGCACTGCTGTCCGACGCCGCCCACATGCTGACCGACGCGGTCGCGCTGGCGATGTCGCTGGCGGCCGCGCGACTCGCCATCAAGCCCGCGACCGGCGCGATGACCTACGGGCTCGGCCGCGCCGAGATCCTGTCGGCTCAGGCCAACGGGGTCACGCTGTTGATCCTCGGAGTGCTGATCGTGATCGACGCGATCCGACGCCTGTTCTCCCCGCCCGACGTCGAGGGACTGCCGGTGCTGATCGTCGCGCTGGTCGGGATCGTCGTCAACCTCGTCGCCGCGCGGGTGCTGGCGCGCGGCTCCGGTGAGCAGCGGAGCCTCAACATCGAGGGCTCCTACCGACACATCGTCACCGACCTGTTCGGATTCATCGCGACCGCGGTCGCCGCATGCGTGATCCTGCTGACGGGCTTTCACCGGGCCGACGCGCTTGCCTCGCTGCTGATCGCCGCGATCCTCCTCTACGCCGCGGCCGGGCTCTTACGACAGTCGGGCAGGGTCTTCATGGAGGCCGCGCCCGAGGGCATGGACCCCGGGGAGATCGGCCGCGTGCTCGCCTCCCAGCCCGGTGTCGTCGAGGTCCACGACCTGCACGTGTGGGAGGTGACATCCGGCTTCCCGGCGCTGTCGGCGCATGTGGTCGTCCACGTCGACGACGACTGCCACGCCGTTCGCCGCCAGCTCCAGCAGCTCGCGTCCGAGCGGTTCGGAATCACGCACACGACGCTCCAAGTCGACCACGAGGCGGCCGAGCAGCCGCCGCTGCAGATCGAGCTGCCGGGCGCGACCGGCCGTTAGCGCGCATTAGGATCCAGACATGAAGCTGATCAAGCCGGGGCCGGATCACGAGGTTCCGCGCGGGATCGTCGGCGGAGCCGAGATCTCACAGGCGACCGCCGGCGCGCACAACGTCTACATGGGCCGATTCCGGGTGCCGCCCGGCGCCCGCTCGCTCCCGCATTACCACGAGGGCTGCGAGAGCACCTTGTACATGCTCTCCGGCGGCGTCCGGATCAAGTGGGGCGACCACCTTGAACAGGAGCTCGAGGTCACCCCGGGCGACATGCTCTACGTGCCGCCCCGCGTGACGCACGTCGTCGAGAACGTGTCGGGCTCCGAGCCCGCCGAGTACGTGGTCGCGCGTGACTCGCCGACCGAAGACGCGGTCGTGGTCCCGTGGGCCGAGGAAGGCGCTTGATCGACCGCGGCACCGGCAGGCTGGCGGGGGTCGGCGGACTCGAGCTGCTGTGGCGGTGGTGGCGGGCCGATTCCGATCCCCCGGCGGCGGTGATCGTGCTCGTGCATGGGGCGGGCGAGCATTCCGGCCGCTACGAGCACGTCGCGCAGCGGCTGGTCGACGATGGCTATGCCGTCCACGCGCTCGACCATCGCGGCCACGGCCGCTCGGAGGGCCCGCGGGCGCTGATCGACCGCGTGAACCACGCCGTCACCGACCTCGACGCACTCGTCTCGGCGGCGGTCCAGCACGAATCGGCGGCGTCGATTCCGGTACTGATGGTCGGCCACAGCATGGGGGCGATGATCGCGCTGCGCTACGCGTTGGACCACCAGCACCGGCTCGACGGACTGGCGCTGTCCGGGGCGCTGGCGGCGATCGATGCCCCGGCAGCGCTGCGGATCGTCGGCCAAGCGATCTCCGCGGTCGCGCCGACGCTGCCGCTGATCGCGCTCGATCCGAAGCTGGTCAGCCGGGATCCGAAGGTCGTCGAGGCCTACCGCTCGGACCCGCTCGTCCATCACGGCAGACTCCCGGCCCGAACCGTCGCCGAGATCGCGACCACGACCGACGCGTTCCCGAGCCGTGTGCACGAGATCACGGTCCCGACGCTGATCATGTACGGCACCGAAGATCGGCTCTGCCCGCCGGCCGGCAGCGAGATGCTCGGCGAGCGGATCGGCGCCGCCGATCGGCGCGTGATCCGCTACGAGGGGCTCTACCACGAGATCTTCAACGAGCCCGAGCGCGACGCGGTGCTCTCGGACCTGAGCGCGTGGCTCGGAACGCGGGTGGCCCGCGCCCGAGGTCAGACCGGACGGGAAGGTCAGGCGACGGGCGCCTGACGGCGTGACGCGCGCAGCTCCCGGCGGCCACCGGCGCGCACGAGCTCCGAGTGCATCGATCGGATCCGATCGAGGATCGCGTCGGCGGCCAACTGCTGACGCTCGCGTGTCGGCGAGCGCTCCGCTTCGAACCGGAACGGCTCGCCGTAATGGACGGTCACCTTCGGGAACTGCAGGCGCTTCCAATTGCGCACCTGGTGTGAGCCGAGGATTGCCACCGGCACGACCGGCGCCCCGGACTCCAGCGCCAACCGTCCGATCCCAGGCCGAGCGTGGTCGGCCAGCTCGCCGTTGCGCGAGCGTCCGCCCTCGCAGTACATGCCGAGCGCGCCCCCGCGATCGAGCACCGCGTACGCGGTCGTGAACCCCTCCTCGTCGGCCACGCCGCGCCGAACCGGGAACACGCCGCCGTGGCTGAACACGTAGGACGCGAGGCCCGGCGAGAACAGCTGTGACTTGGCCATGAACTGAATCCGCCGCCGGACGAACGCACCGCAGAAGAAGTGGTCCATGAACGAGGCATGGTTGGGCGCGAGGATCACCGGCCCCGACGGCACGTTCTCGGAGCCGATCGACCGCGCCCGGAACGCCAGCAGCCCATAGCAGACGGTCAGCGCTCGAACCGGCTCATAGACGTGGGCCTCTGGCCCGTGGTCACGCGTGCGCGCGTGAAAGGGGTCGAAGTGCTCAGGCGGGCGCTCGTCGCGGTAGCGCTGCTCCTTGATCTGGACGTCGGGCATCCGCGGCGCGGACGATACCCCTCACGGGGCCGTCGATCACGCCTTCTTGATCGTCGCCTTCATCTGCGCGCACGCATGCTTGATCTCGGACTCGTGCTTGGCGGTCCATTGGCAGTCCAGCTCGTACGCGGCGCCGGCGACGAACACGTAGTTCAACTGGGATGTGGTCCCGTCGCCGCTGGACGAGTCCCGGTAGCTGACCCCGGGCAGGCCGTTGAACGTCGTCGGGAGGCCGCTCAGCTGACCACCGAGCAGCGCCGAGACGACCCGGTCGACCGCCTGCCTGAGCTTCGGCAGATTGGCCTGGGTGGTCGGGATCTCCAGCGTGAACCTCTCGATCAGCAGGATGTTGTCGCGGTCGACGCCGATGAGCGCCTTCGCCGGCGCGCTGGCGCCTGCGTGACGGCCGATCGAGGCGAGCTTGCCCGCCCTCAGGCCGGACGGGTACCTGAACGAGATCGACATCGCGCTGTTGGAGAACGTGTGCGTCCCGCCGCAGGCGGGCAGGCCGACCGCCACCACGAGCGCCGCGCACGGCGGTCCGACGGTCCCGGCCAGTCGATTGATTCGCATCTCACGTCTCCCGTTCGCACAGCTTCCCCAGGCGCCGGTCCGATCCCCTGGCGGCGGGTGGGCGCTCAGCCCTGGAGAGGGAGCACCAGCGCCGGGCGGTCGATCTGGTGATCGTCGGAGATCGAGATCACGGCCGTCCCGATCGCGAAGAACTCGATCACGTGCGAGCCCCAGCCGTGGCTGCGCTCGATGATCCGCGCGCCGACGATCCCGTCGGACTTGGCATCGTCGGCCTCGTTCTGCATCCGCTCCATCGCCAGCTCGCGAGCCTCGTAGAGCGCCTGGGTGAAGTTCGGCATCTCGACGTTGCGCCCGATCTGCTTGAGCGACGCGAGCATCCCCTGACGCGCGACGTGGTAGACGCAGTTGCCCATCACCAGGCCGGCCGGGCGGTAGCCCGCGCGCAGCAGCGTCGAGAAGTCCTGGCCGCTCAGATCCGAGGTGAACGGCCGCCCGTTCGGCGCGCGGTGCAGGACGCCTTCGCGGTGGCGCACGGCGGTGCCGACGGCGATGAACTCGGCCAGATCGGCGCCCCAGTCATAACGCCCGATCTCCAGCCGGACCCCGACGATCCCATCGGCGCCGAGCTGGTCGGCCTCCTCCTCCATGCGCGTCATCGCCAGCTCGCGGGCGTGGTACATCGCCTGCGTCAGGACGGTCATCTCCTGGTTCTGGTTCCACATCGCCTGCTGGAAGCCGATGTGGTAGATCGAGCTGCCGAGCACGAGCCCGACCGGCTCGAAGCCCGATTCCTTGACCAACAGGAACTCGTTGACCGACAGGTCCGAGGTGAAGAACCCGCGTTCGACGTCCTGTTTCATCCGTGCGATTCGCTGGCGCCCGGACGCCGGGATCCCCTCCAGCGAGCCCGCCTGATATGCCGCCGCGTGCGGCGCGTCGGCCGGCACGACGTCCCGGCTGGGCTCCTGCGAAGAGTCGTCGTCGCGGCTGAAGAACGGCATCGTCGCTCCTATCCGTCGAGCCGGCGCCCACGCGCCCGGCAGCTTGACTGCTGCTGAGGCTACCCCTTCCCCGCCGTCGAGACAGGACGGCGACGAACGGGCTACGCCTCGAGCATCCGCAAGAGGGCCTCGCGAGTGACCTGGCTGCGCCGCGCCTGCTCGGCCAGCGCGCGTCCGAGCTCCTGCAGCCACTCGTCGGTGTCGATCCGCTCGGTCTTGAGCACGATCCCGCCCGACAGCCGCGCGCGGCTGGTCTTGACGTTGGCGCCGTCCCGGTCGAGCCTCAAGCGTGTGTCGCCGGCGTCGACCGAGATCTCACGGACCTTCTTGGCGCCGAACAGGCCGCCGCGCCGGTCGACGCGGACGCCGTTGGGCAGCGCCTCCTCGAGCTTGACTGCCAAGGCCTCCACGAACGCGCCGAGATCGCTGGCGTCGGCTCGCAGGGAGGCGGTCACCAACTCGATGTCAAGCTCGGGTTCGGGTCGGTCCAGTGCCATATCCGCAGGGTCCAGCGTACCGGGGCGCCCGCCGCGGCGGCGCTCGGGACGTGCGCGATCGGTGAGGGCATGACCAAATCGATTCCGACCCTGCCCCTGAACGACTCGCATCCGATTCCGCAGCTGGGCTTCAGTGTCGTCCTGACCCCGTCGCGGATCGAGGAGAACATCGCCGTGTTCGACTTCGAGCTGTCCGACGAGCAGATGCAGCGGATCGCGTCGCTGGACTCGGGATCGCGGATCGGGCCCGACCCGGCGACGTTCGTGCGACCCTGACCGGCCGCGCTCGCGATGGCGGCGGCCCGCGGCGGCCCTGACCGGCCGCTCCCATATCCTCCACCGCGTTCACGCGATCTCAAGGAGGCACGTCGTTGGTCGACATCGAGGCCCACATCACGGGCACCGTCTGGAAGATCGAGGTCACGGTCGGTGACGCCGTGCAGGAGGGTGACGCGGTCGTGATCCTCGAGTCGATGAAGATGGAGATGCCGGTCGAGGCCGAGGATCCGGGCGTCGTCCGCGAGATCCGGTGCAGCGAGGGCCAATCGGTGTCCGAAGGCGACGTCCTCGTTGTCCTCGACGACTGATACCGGTCCCGGTACCGGTCCCGCCCGCCCTCGGCTGCTGGTCGACGAACCGGCTCCCGGCGTCACGCGGCTGACGATCTCCAACCCGGCCAAGCGCGGCGCGCTGGACCACGTGATCCTCGATGCGTTCGTCGCCACGCTCGCCGAGTTGGATGCGCGGTGCGTGATCGTCACCGGCGAGGGTTCGACCTTCTCGGCCGGCTACGACATCGCCAACCTCGACTCCGAGACGCGTGGGACGGTCGCCGACGAGGCGTCGCGGCTGGTGGCGCAGCCGTTCGTCGAGGCGCTGGAGGCGCTGGAGGCGTACGCGTATCCGACGATCGCGGCTTTGAACGGCCATGCGATCGGCGGCGGCCTCGAGCTGGCGCTCTCCTGCGATCTGCGCGTGGCGGCGAGCGCGGTGAAGCTGGGGATGCCGCCGGCCAAGCTCGGGCTGGTCTACTCCCACTCGGGCGTCCGCAAGTTCATCGACACGATCGGTGCGCCCAGGACCCGTCAGCTGTTCCTCGTCGGCGGACGCATCGACGCGGCGACGGCTGTGTCCTGGGGACTGGTCAACGAGGTGGCGGGGCCCGACGAGCTGGCGTCGACGGCGCTGGCGCTGGCGTCCAAGATCGCCGGCAACGCGCCGCTGGCGCAGGCGGGCAACAAACGCGTGATCCGGGCGGTGCTCGACGGGCAGGCGGCGCTCGCCCCGGCGGTCGAGCGCGAACTGCTGGAGCTGCGCCTGCACGCGTTCGGGTCCGAAGATTTCCGTGAGGGCGTGCGCGCGTTCGGCGAGAAGCGCCCGCCGGTCTGGCAGGGCCGGTGAGCGACTGGTCCGCCGAGCGGCTCGGTACCGCGTCCGGATCGCCGCTCGTGGTGTTCATCCACGGGGGCTTCTGGCGCGCTCGCTGGGACGCCTCGACAACCAGGGAGATCGCCCGCCGCTGCGCGACCGAGCTCGGGGTTGCGGCATGGAACCTTGAGTACCCGCGGGTCGGCATGGACGGCGGCGGCTGGCCGGGCACCGGCGCCGCGGTCCGCTCCGGGGTGGCGGCGGCGCTCGGGGAGGCGGGCGCCGACGGCCGGCCGGTCGCCTTGGTCGGCCACTCGGCCGGCGGCCAGCTGGCGCTGTGGGCGGCCGCGGAGCTGCCGTCGGTCGCGCTCGCGGTAGCACTGGCGGGCGTGTGCGACCTTCGCGCAGCGTATGCCGAGGGGCTCGGCTCCGACGCCGTCGCCGAGCTGTTCGGCGGCCGCGAGCCGACCGAGGCTGAGTACGCGGCGGCATCGCCGATCGAGCGGCTGCCACTCGGCGTGCCATCGCTGCTGATCCACGGCGACGCCGACGACCGCGTGCCGATGTCGCAGAGCATCTCCTTCGCCGGCACGGCCGGATATGAGTGCACGTTCGAGCAGTTGCGGCGCGCCGGGCACTTCGACGTGATCGACCCGCACGGGCCCGCCTGGCCCGCGCTCAGCGACGCGTTGCGCGGCCTCGCCTGAGCTCGTATCGGCAGGCTCAGCTGGCGGCGAAGAGGGCGTCGGAGCTTCGCAGGATGACCGAGGCGTGGGGTGATCGACGCGCGGTCGTCACGTTCTGGCGCCGAGATCCGTCATCTGGGTAGACCCCCGAACGGACAGAGGCCCAGATGACAACCACCACTTCTCAACCGTCGTTCCTCGCGACTCGCGCAGGCAAGCTCACGCTGGCGCTGCTGTGCGCGGTCGCGTTCCTCGATTTCGTCGACGCATCGATCGTCAACATCGCCCTCCCATCGATCCGACATGCCTTGCACTTCTCGGTCTCGAGCCTGGTCTGGGTTCCGAGCGCCTACCTGCTGACCTACGGCGGATTCATGCTCCTGGGCGGACGCGCCGCGGACCTGATCGGGCGTCGTCGAGTGCTCGTCTCCGGGGTCGTGGTGATCGGGATCTCATCGCTCGTCGGCGGGTTCGCGGGGAGCTCCGCGGTACTCGTCGCCGCCCGGCTCGGGCAGGGAATCGGCGCCGCGCTGACGCTCCCGGCCGCGCTCTCGATTCTCACCACGACATTCGTGGAGGGCAGGGACCGAAACACGGCGGTCGGGGTCTGGGGCGGCGTCGCGGGCCTCGCCTCGGCGTTCGGCGTGCTGCTCGGCGGCGTGCTCACCGAGGGCCCGGGATGGCGCTGGGTGATGTTCGTCAACCCGGTCGCATGCGTGTTCGTGCTCGGAGGGATCTTCCGGCTGATCAGCGGCGACCGGATCCGGAGGCAGGTTCGGGGCTTCGATTTTCCCGGTGCGCTGCTCGCCACCGGCGGGATGCTGCTGCTCGTCTACGCGCTGGTGCAGGCGCCATCCGTCGGCTGGGGCACGACGCGCACTCTCGTCGAGCTCGCCGGAGCGTTGGCGTTGCTGGCCGGCTTCGTGATCAACGAGCGGCGGGTCAGGGATCCGCTCGCGCCGCTGTCGATCTTCCGGATCAACGGGCTCGGGTTCTCCGACATCACCCAGATGATCGCGTTCGCGGGCTTCATCGCGATGTTCTTCTTCCTGACCCTGTACATGCAGAACGTGCTGCACTACTCCCCGATTCAGACCGGCGCGGCGTACGTCCCGCTGTGCTTCGCGATCGCGATCGCCGCTGGCGTCTCGTCCCAGATCCTCACACACGTCGGCACACGTCCTGTGATCGTCACCGGTGCGCTGGTCGCCGCCGGCGGCGTCTACTGGCTCTCGCGGATCCCGGTCCACGGCTCATATCTCACCGACCTGCTGCCCGGAATGATCATCATGTCGATCGGAATCGGACCGATGTTCGTTGGCGTCACCACCGCCGCCAACGCCGGCGTGCCCGCCGACAAGGCCGGGCTCGCGGCCTCGCTGCTCAATGCGTCCCAGCAGCTCGGCGGGGCGCTCGGACTGGCGATCTTCTCCGCGGTCGCCGGCAGCCGGACCGATCACCTGCTGACGAGCCATGCCGCCCGGGCGTACGCGCTCACCTCGGGCTTCCAGCGAGGACTGGTGCTGAGCAGCCTGTTCCTGCTCGCGTCGGCCGTGATCGCGTTGCGCGCGACGAACACGCGTGGCGCGACTGAGCAACCGCCGCAGCGACCGGGTCAGTCGACTGCACCGATCCCATCGGCCGCAGCACCGGCCGAGCTCCAATCGTCCGGGGCATGACCGAGCCCGGAGACCGCTCGCAGATCGGCGAGCCGGACTGGCTGGTCGAGCGCTTCGAGCAGCAGCGATTGCAGCTGCGGGCGGTCGCCTACCGGATGCTCGGCTCGCTGAGCGAGGCCGACGACGCGGTTCAGGAGGCGTGGCTGAAGCTCAGTCGCGCTGTGCCGGGCGAGATCGAGAACCTTGGCGGATGGCTGACGACCGTCGTCGCACGGGTGTGCCTCGATGCGCTGCGTACACGGCAGTCACGGCGCGAGGATCCGCTCGAGGTGTACGTGCCCGATCCGATCGTGAGCCGCGAGGACGGGAGCGACCCCGAGCACCAGGCGCTGATCGCGGATTCGGTTGGTCTGGCGCTGCTCGTGGTGCTCGAGACGCTCGCCCCGGCGGAGCGGCTGGCGTTCGTGCTGCACGACATGTTTGCCGTGCCGTTTGACGAGATCGCTCCGATCGTGGGGCGAACCCCGACGGCGTCGCGGCAGCTCGCCAGCCGGGCGCGTCGGCGGGTCCGCGGAGCCGCGCGGACTCCCGACGCCGATCTGAGCGAGCAGCGCGCCGTCGTCGACGCGTTCCTCGCCGCCTCGCGCAACGGTGACTTCGACGCACTGATCGCCGCGCTCGACCCGGATGTGGTGCTCCGCGCCGATGCAGGCGCGGTCGAGTTCCCTGCCTCAGCGGTGCTGCGCGGCGCGGCGGCGGTGGCCGGGGGCGCGCTCGCGTTCTCGCAATTCGCCAGCTTCGGGCGACCGGTGCTGGTCAACGGCGCCGCCGGCGTGATTGTCGCGACAGAGGGACACCCGCTCTCGATCGCCGGGTTCACGGTCAGCAACGGGAAGATCGTCGAGATCGACATCCTCGCCGATCCCGAGCGCCTCGCCGCGCTCGATCTGGCGGTTCTCGACGATTGACGCGTTTGAGCGCCGCGGCGACCCCACGCGCGTGGACGTCTCACGACGAACGCGAACGGTCACGACGAGCACAAAAGCCCACGCCGGCGGCCCGGAGCGCCGCAGGACCCGCGGAGTCCCTCAGGAGCCGCCGCAGCGTCAGGATGCCGGCGCGGCGGCCTTCCAATCGCGCTTGTGCGCGCGCTTGGCGGCCTGGTAGTCGGCCAGCGCCTGCAGCGAATCGACGTCGCCGAGCGTCGGATGCCACGGCACCAGCGGCTCGGCGGCAGCGACGCCGAAGCGCTTGGCGAGCACCGCCCCCAGCGACGTGACCTTCATCTCGCCGAAGCCCGGCAGGCCCTGAAGGTTGGCGCGGAGCTGATCGGCGTCGGCGGCATCGGTCCAGACCCGTGCGGCGTCACCGTCGTAGGTGTCGCGGATGTGGACCGCCAGATCGTGCACGCGCTTGGCCATCGCGCCCGGGTACCGATGGAGCGCCGGCCGCTCGCGGAAGATCGGGTCGAGGTCGGCCGCGGCGACCGCGGCGGCGTCGATCGTCCCGAGTCGCTCGCGCAGCACCTCGGGTCCCGAGAACGCCTTCTGGACCTGCACCTGCTGGTCCAGCGCGAACCCGATCAGCAGCGCCATCGGGTCGGTCGCCAACAGCTCGTTCGCGACGTCTGAGTCGGTGAAGTACAGCCGCTCGGGCACGCCGCGATCATAACTCGCGTCCGTCGCGGCCGTTATCGTTTTGCCCGTGCCGCCCCTGATCACGCGCGACGAGGCCCTGCAACTCGGAGAGCTCGAGGATCACGCGGCGATCGAGGCGCTCGTGCAGCGCGCGTGGCAGGCCCGCGTGCAGCGGTTCGCCGACTCGACCGACATGTGCTCGCTGGTCAACGCCAAGTCCGGTGGCTGCGCCGAGGACTGCGGCTTCTGCGCCCAGTCCAAGTACGCCGAGGCCGAGACCCCGATGCACGCGATGATGGAACCCGAGCAGATGCTCGAGCACGCGCGCGCCGCCGAGGCCGCCGGCGCCCACCGCTTCTGCATGGTCACCCAGGGCCAGGGCCTTTCCAAGCGCGACTTCGAGAAGGTGCTGGCCGGTGCCCGGCTGGTCGCCGAGCACACCAACCTCAAGCGCTGCGCCTCGATCGGGCACATGTCCGTGACGCGCGCGAAGGCGCTCAAGGACGCGGGGATCCAACGCGTGCACCACAACGTCGAGACGGCCGAGTCGTACTACCCGGAGGTCTCGAGCACGGTCCGCTACCAGGGCCGGATCCGCACGATCGAGGCCGTCCGCGAAGCGGGGCTCGAGACCTGTGTCGGCGGGATCCTGAACCTCGGCGAGACCCGCGAGCAACGGGTCGAGATGGCCTTCGAGCTCGCTGCGATCGACCCGACGAGCGTGCCGATCAACCTCCTCAACCCGCGTCCCGGCACGAAGTTCGGCGACCGGGAGCTGATGGACCCGTGGGAGGTCGTCAAGTGGATCGCGATCTTCCGTCTGATCCTCCCCGAGGCGCTGTTCCGACTCTGCGGTGGGCGCGTCGAGAACCTCGGCGACCTGCAGGCGACGGCGGTGAGGGCGGGGCTCAACGGCGTGATGATGGGCAACTTCCTCACGACGCTCGGCAACACGCCCGAGCAGGACCAGCAGATGTTCACCGACGCCGGCCTGAACATCGCCCGGCAGGACGACAACGGCTCAAACCCGCGGCCCGACAACCGCTCGGGCTGGCTCATCGGCGAGACCCCGGACGTGATCGCCGAGACGCTCGGCGACGAGCCCGCGTTCGAGATCCGTCTCTGGGACCCGTCCACGCAGCTGCGGTTCGCCCCCAAGCGGGCCGTACCGCCGCGTCCCGACGGCGCGCCCAACAGCGGCCACGGCCGTGAGACACGCGAGGCGGCCGTCCGCCGCGTGCACGCAGCCTGAAGGGCCGGCGCCGCATCGTTTGACCTCCCGCAGGGTTATTGCGGTATGGACCGATGCCGCCCTCGCGTGCGCAGCTGGATCGCAGCGATGGCGGCGCTCGCGGCGCTCGTCGTCACGCTCACGCTGCCGGCGCTGACGGCGGCGCGGACGCCGAGGATCTCGACCGCGACGGGATCGCCGGTCGGGACCGGATCGCTGATCGGCCTGGTGACGGCGCCGCGCGTGACCGGCGCGCCGGCGACCGTGCCGGTCGCCGACCTAGTCGTGACCGCGACCGGACCCGGCGCCATCCAATACACGACGACGACCGCGGCCAACGGCTGGTACGACCTCGAGCAGCTGCCGGCCGGAAGCTATTCGGTCACCGTCTCAGAGCCGGCGCCGGCGACCGGGACCGCCACCGCGAGCGCCACGGTGACAGCCGGGGCGGTCGCGACCGCCGGTGCGCAGTTGAGCGAGCCGGTCGCGACGATCACCGGCGCCGTCGCCGGCGGCCACGGCGGCCCGCTCGCCGCGATCCCGGTGTCGCTCAACGCCCCGGGGGGCGACTCCTGCGCGACCGCGCCGGCATGCGGCACCCAGACCACCTCCGCCGTCGACGGGCGCTACACGGTGCACGTGCCCGCCGGCACGTACGCGCTCCAGGCCTCCGACGCCGGCGCGCTGACGGCGCCACGAACCATCGTGGCAGCACCCGCTGCCGTGACCCGGGCGCCGATCGGACTGCCGGCACCCCCCGTCCCCGCCGGCACGACCGCGCATCAGGCCGCTCGTGACCTGCGCCGGCTCGACGACGAGCGCGACGCCGACGGCCTGCCCGCCGGTCTCACCCTCTCACGACGGTGGTCGGTCGAGTGCGCCGCCCATGACGACTACGAGCGCGACAACGGCGTGCTCGCCAGCACCGAGAACCCGGACTCGCCGGGCGCCTCGGTCGGAGGCGCCTGGGCCGGGCTCAACAGCGATCTGGCCGAGGCCCGCTGGACCCGCGCGGCCAACCCGTGGGAGAACGCGCCGATCCATCTGCTGGCGCTGCTGGCCCCGAGCCTCCAGGTCGTCGGGATCGATGACAGCGACGGGTTTCAATGCGCCACCACCTACCCGGGAATGGTCCGCGCGCCGACCGCGACCGACCGGATCTCCACCTACCCGTCCGACGGCGCCAAGGGCGTCCCACCGTCCGAGCTGGCCGTCGAATCCCCATTCGTCCCGGGTCAGTTCGTCGGGATCCCGAGCGGTCGGACGGCGGGTCGCGAACTGTTCGTCTATCTCAACCTTGCCCACCACACCGGCCAGGCACCGGTCCACGTGCTGACGGCCAGCCTCAGTACCGGCGGACGCCCGGTCGCGCTGCGCTGGGTCGACTCCCAGACGGCGACCGTCGGCCGCTACCTTGCCGGCGCGATCCTGATCCCGGTCAAGCCGTTGCAGCAGGCGACCCGATACACCGCAACGGTGCGAGTGCAGGACCGGTCGGGGATGCTCGCGCGCCGCTGGAGCTTCAGCACCCGCTGATCGGGCGCAATTCCGTCCGAGCGGTGGCTTATCTTGACCATCCAGCCCATGGTCGAGATCCAAGCACGGCTGGACGAGCTCGCATCGCTGGGACTTCGGCGTCGCACGCGGCTGGTGAGCGGGCCCCAGGGGGCACATGTGCTGCTCGATGGGCGCCCGGTCCTGCTGCTGTGCTCCAACAACTATCTGGGGCTTGCCGACCACCCACGGGTGCGCGAGGCGGCGGCCGATGCAGCGATGCGCTGGGGCGTCGGTGCCGGAGCGTCACGGCTGGTGTCGGGGACGATGACGATCCACCGCCGGCTCGAGCAGCAGTTGGCGGACTTCAAGGGTCGCGAGCGGGCGCTCCTGTTCGGCTCGGGCTATCTCGCCAACACCGGGATCGTCGCGGCGCTGTCGCGCCCAGGCGACGTGATCTTCTCCGACGCGCTCAACCACGCCTCGATCGTCGACGGCTGCCGGCTATCGCGCGCGGAGGTGTTCGTCTACGACCATTGCGACGCCGAGCACCTGCGCTGGGGGATCGAGCAGGCGGAGGGGCGCGGCGCGCTGATCGTCACCGACAGCGTGTTCTCGATGGACGGCGACGTCGCGCCGCTTGAGGAGATCGCCGAGCTGTCAGAGCGGTTCGGCCTGCGGACCGTGGTCGACGAGGCGCACGCGACCGGCGCGCTTGGCCCCGGCGGACGCGGCGCGGTCGCTGCCGCGGGACTCGAGGATCGCGTCGACGTGATCGTCGGGACGCTCGGCAAGGCGCTCGGCTCCTACGGCGCGTTCGCGGCCTGCGACGAGTCGATGGCACGGTATCTGACCAACACCGCACGGACGTTCATCTTCTCCACGGCGCTGCCGCCACCGGTCGTGGCGGGCGCGATGGCCGCACTGGAACTGCTGCGATCGGACCCCCGGCGCGTCCGGCGGCTGGCCGCGAACGCCGACACGCTGCGCGATGCGCTCGCGTCCGAGGGCCTCCCGGCCAGCGAGTCGACCACGCAGATCGTGCCGCTCGTGATCGGCGACGCCGCCCGCGCGGTCGCGATCAGCGAGGCGGCGCTCCAGGGTGGGGTGTTCGCCCAGGCGATTCGACCGCCGACGGTGCCGGAGAACACCTCGCGGCTCCGGCTGGCCGTGATGGCCACCCACCATGATCGCGAGCTGCGCGAGGCGGCGCGGACGATCGCAGCGGCCGCACGGGCGGTCGGCTCCGACGCGCTGCCAGCCCCGCTTGTGCGGACCGGCACCCCTGTGCCGCCGTCGCCCGAGGCGACGGTCGTGGCCGCGCCGCCGCGCGCGACGGTGTTCGACGTGGACGCGGCCGTGCCGGCGCGGCGCGCCGCGTAGCGCGCCGCGCCGCGTAGCGGGCCGCCGGGCCGCTGGGCCGCGGGGCCGCTGGGCCGTTGCGGCACGCGCCGCCGCCCCGCCTCGCCGCAGAGGCGCGGCGGCCCGCCTCGCCGCGCCGGCCCGCGCCGGCTCGCCCGGTCGACGCCATCGGCCGCCGCGGGCTTTTCGACGTGGTTCCGGCTATGGGGCACATAACGTCGAATATCACCCCGCTCTCCGCACGGATCAGCCGGCATGGCCGCGGCTAGGCTCAAGCCGTGCCCTGGGATCCGCGCCGGATCGTCGGCGAGACCGGCGACGAGCCCACCGGCCTCGAGCGCCCCCGCGGGTGTCTGGTCACCGGGACCGACACCGGCGTCGGCAAGACGGTCGTCACCGCGGCGATCGTGGCGCGGTTGCGCGAGCAGGGACGGCGGGTACGCGCGGTCAAGCCGCTGATCACCGGGCTCGACGAGCGGCCCGACCCCGAGTGGCCCCGGGATCACGAGCTTCTGGCGCGCGTCAGCGGGCAGGCTGCCGCCGACACGATGCTGTATGGCTTCGGCCCGCCCGTCTCGCCGCATCTGGCGGCCGAGCTCGCGGGCGTCCGGCTGCCGTCCTCGCGCGCGCTCGCCGTCGAGATCCGCGCGGGAACGCCCGCCGGGTCGCTGCTGGTCGTCGAGGGGATCGGCGGTCTGCTCGTGCCGATCAGCCGCAAGGCGACGGTCCGCGACCTCGCCGTCGCGCTCGAGCTGCCGCTGATCGTCGCCGCCCGGCCGGGCCTCGGGACCATCAACCACACGCTGCTGACGCTCGAGGCGGCCGCCGCCGCGGAGCTGCGGGTGGCGGGGATCGTGATGACCCCGTGGCCGGACGAGCCCGACGAGATGCTGCGCTCCAATCGCGAGACGATCGAGCGGCTGAGGAGGATCCCCGTCGCCGGACTGCCGTTCGTGTCCTGCGCGCAACCCGGGCCGCTGGCCGCCGCGGGCGCCTCGTTGCCGCTGCGCCGCTGGCTGGGGATCTGACCGAAGCGCCGGGTACGGTGCCGCCATGCTCTCCATCGACGACCTGATCCGGGCCGACCGCGACCACGTCTGGCACCCGTTCACGCAGCAGCGCAGCTGGTGTGAGGAGGAGCTGCCGCTGGTGATCGACCACGCCGACGGCACGAACCTCTACGACGCCGACGGCACCGCGTATATCGACGGTGTCTCATCGCTGTGGTGCAACGTCCACGGCCACCGCCACCCGGCGATCGATCAGGCGATCCGTGACCAGCTCGACCGGGTCGCCCACTCGACGATGCTCGGACTCACGCACGAGCCGGCGATCGAGCTGGCCCGCAGGCTGGTCGAGATCACACCGCCGGGACTGACGCGCGTGTTCTACTCAGACAGCGGCTCGACCGCGGTCGAGGTGGCGCTGAAGATGGTCTACCAGTGGTGGGTGCAGCATTCGGAGCCTCAGCGGACCGGGTTCATCTGCCTGCAGAACGCGTATCACGGCGACACGCTCGGCGCCGTCTCGGTCGGGGGTATCGAGACGTTTCACTCGCTCTACCGGCCGCTGCTGTTCGACGCCTGGCAGGCCCGAGCGGGCGACGCCGGCCACCTGGAACAGCTGCTGGTCGAGCACGGTGATCGGGTCGCGGCCGTGATCCTCGAGCCGCTGATCCAAGGAGCCGCGGGCATGCTGACGATGCCGAGCGGGTTCCTCGCGCGCACCCGCGAACTGTGCGACGAGCACGGGGTGCTGCTGATCTGCGACGAGGTCGCGACCGGCTTCGGGCGCACCGGCGCGATGTTCGCCTGCGACCGCGAGGACGTCTCACCGGACCTGATGTGCGTCGGCAAGGGGCTGACCGGCGGGTACCTGCCGCTCGCGGCGACGTTGACGACCGAACGGATCTACGACGGATTCCTGGGCCACCCAAAGGAATTGCGCACGTTCTTCCACGGCCACACGTTCTCAGGCAACCCGCTCGGGTGCGCGGCCGGGATAGCGACGCTTCAGACGTTCGAGCGCGAGCGGACGATCGAGCGCTCGCTCGCGAAGATCGCGCTGCTGACGCGCCTGCTGGACGAGCGCGTGGCGCCGCTGCCCGGGGTCGCCGAGGTGCGGCAGTGCGGGTTGATGGTCGGGATCGATCTGCATCCCGGCGACGCGCTCGGCAACCGCGTCACGCTCGCGGCGCGACGACGCGGCGCCGTGATCCGGCCACTTGGGGACGTGATCGTGCTGATGCCCGCGCCGGCGATGTCGGCCGGGGATATCGACCGCCTCGTCGGGATCACGACCGCATCGATCGCCGCGGCGACCGCGGGCAGCGACGGCGCGACGTCCGTCTCACGCGGGGCACCTCTCTCCGGCGCCGCGTCGCTCTCGGCCGCCGCGTCGCTCTCGGGCGCGGCGTCGCTGTCGGGCGCCGCGTCGCTCTCGGGCGCCGCGACGGTCTGACGCCCCGAGCCGCGGGGTCAGTCCTCGTACGGCGTGAAGTCGGCCTTGCGCGCGCCGCACACCGGACAGAACCAGGTGTCCGGGATGTCTTCGAACTCCGTGCCGGGCGGGATCCCACCGTCGGGGTCGCCCTCCTCGGGGTCGTAGATGAAACCGCAGGACTCGCACATGTATTTCATGGGCGCCGAAGCCTATCGGGCGCGTTTGGTCTAGGGTCGGCGCGTGAGCGGTGACACGCTTGAACCCGGTGCCCAGATCAACACCGGCAAGGTGACGACCCCGCGCCTCGCAGCGACGGTGCTGCTGCTGCGCGGCGGCGCTGATCGGCTCGAGGTACTGCTGGCCAGACGCACCCCCGCTGCCCGCTTCATGGGCGGTGCCTGGGTCTTCCCCGGCGGCTCGGTGGCCGCCGAGGACGGCGAAGGCGAGGCGGCGCTGCGCGCGGCCGCGGTGCGCGAGGTCACCGAGGAGGTCGGGATCGCGCTGCCCGCCGAAACCGAGCTGGTCGCGTTCTCGAACTGGATCACGCCCGTGGAGGTGCGGATCCGCTTCGACACGTGGTTCTTCCTCGCCGCGGCCCCGGACGGCGTCGACCCCGAGGTCGACGGCTCCGAGATCGTCGACGCTCGCTGGTTCGAACCCGCGCTCGCGCTCGCAGCCGCCCAGCGCGGCGAGATCCTGCTCGTGTTCCCGACGATCAAGAACCTTGAGCGGATCTCCGCGTTCGGCTCGATGGACGAGCTGCTCGGCTACGCGCGCGGGCGGATCGTCCGTCCGGTGCAGCCGAGGTTGATCGGCGGCGAGGGCGGCGAGACCGCCCGGATCGTCCTACCCGGCGAGCCGGGCTACGACGACTGAGCCCCGGGGGACTGGCGGTGAGATATTTCTCACCACAGGTGTGAGAAATATCGCATGCTCCGGCGCCGGTGGGGCGTCCGCCGGCGGCGGTAGGCCCGCTCCGGCGCCGGTCCTGGCTCGTCGCCGGACTACGTGTGGCTGGACAGGTTCGGCAGCCCAAGGTCCGACAGCCAGTGGCTGACGGTGATGTTCAGCTGCGTGAACTCACCGGTCCAGATCAGGACGCCCATCAGGATCAGGACGGCGCCCCCGACGCAGATCACGACCGGGTAGTGACGCTTGACGACGGCGAAGGCCGACGTGGCGCGGCCGAATGCGAGCCCGGCGAACAGGAACGGGACCGCCAGCCCGGCGCAGTAGACGGCGAGCAGCACGGCGCCGCGGTAGGCCGACGACGAAGTGCCGGCGGCGGTGATGATCGCGCCCAACGTCGGACCGGTGCACGGTGTCCAGGCGAGCGCGAACGCCGCGCCGGTCAGGACCGGCCCGCCCCGCCCGGCGCGCTGCATCAGCCGGTCGAGATGCCAGCTGCGGCTGAACGCGGGCACGAATGACGAGAGCAGGAACACCATGCCCATCACGACGATCACCGCACCGGAGATCTTCAATGCGGTCGTGCCGGTCAGCTCGGTTCGCAGCGCCCGCTGACCCAGCAAACCGAGTGCGATGAAGATGAACGAGAAGCTCCCACAGAACGCAAGCGTCGGCCCGATCACGCGGCTGGCGCGGATCTCGTCGGGGCGACCGCCGGCGACTGCCGACAGATAGCCCGGCACCAGCGGGAGCACGCACGGCGAGAGAAACGAGATCAACCCGGCGCTGAACGCGAGTGGTAAACCGATACCCGAAGCCGCGTCCATTCCGCGGGCGCAGTTTACCCTCGGCCCCGCGCACACACGCCGCTGGGCGGCCCGCGGGCGGCGCGCGCCTTGCGACGGCGCCCCAAGCATTCGGTCCGTGCACTTGCCCCGACGGAACTTTTGACCCTAGCGGCCGTTACAGTGACCAGAGCTGACATTGGAAGCCTCCGCACTCCCAGCATCCGTCGGTCTGGCTCGAGCGCGAATCGGAATCGGAGCCCCACTGCTTCGCCTGCGTTCGGACGAGCAGCTCGTGTCGCTGTTCCGTGCCGGAAACGACGAGGCCTTCCGCGTCATCCACGACCGCTATCGGGTGCGCCTGATCGCGTACGCGCGGCAGATGCTCGCGTCCTCGCCGGCCGATCCGGAGGACGCCGTCCAGGAGATCTTTGTTCGGGCCTACTCGTACCTGCGCAGCAACAGCCGCGAGCTGGCGCTACGGGCATGGCTGTACCGGATCGCGCACAATCGCTGCATCGACGACCTGCGCCGGCCGGCCGCGGTCGCGACCGAGGCGATCGACGAGCTCAGCGACGCGACCGGTGGCGACCCGCATGATCGCGTCGAGCAACGTGACGCGCTGCGGCGGCTGATCGTCGACGTCCAGCGGCTGCCGGATCAGCAGCGCTCGGCGCTGTTGATGCGTGAGCTCGGGGGCGTCACGTATGCCGACGTCGCCGATGCGCTCGGGGTCTCGGTCCCTGCCGTGAAGTCGCTGCTGGTCCGCGCGCGGCTCGGACTCGCGCAGGCCAGCGAAGCCCGCGACACCGCGTGTATGCGGATCCGTGAGGACGTGATCACTGCTCACGATCGGGGCGTCCGTGCCAGCGGACTCGCGCGGCGCCACCTGCGCGACTGCCCGGACTGCCGCCAGTTCCGCAGCGAGATGCGCGCCAACAGCAAGCAGCTGGCGGCGCTGATCCCGGCGCTCGGTCCGATCGCGGTGGCCGCGAAGCTGCTGGGCGTCTCGATCGGCGCCAGCGCCGCGAGCGGAACGGGCGCGCAGGGCGCCGCGGTCGGTACGAGTGCGGCGGTCGGTACGAGCGGCGCCGTCGGCACCGGCACGGCCGTCGGCACCGGCACGGCCGTCGGCACCGGCACGGCCGTCGGCACGGGCACGGCCGTCGGCACGGGCACGGCCGTCGGCACGGGCACGGCCGTCGGCACCGGCACGGCAGTCGGCACCGGCACGGCCGTCGGCACCGGCACGGCCGTCGGCACGGGCACCGCGGTCGGCGGAGGCGCGGCCACGAGCGGCGGCATCCTCGGCGGTGCGGCCGGGACGCTGGTCGGCGCCGGCCACGTCGCGACCATGATCGCTGCAGCGGTGGTCACCGCCGGCGGGGCGATCGGCATCCAGCAGATCGCGGCGCCGGCGTCCCATCATCACGTCGCCCACCACGTCGCGACGGCCGCCGTCCGCGCCCATGATGCGAGCCGCTCGTCGACGAACCAGATCGACGGCGCGGACTCAAGCGCGGCGCAACACGGACTCGCAGCCGCAGTCGTCGCGGGCCTGCCGATCTCGGCTTCGGTTGGGCCCGGCCCCGAAGGAGGATCGCAGCTGATGTCCCGCCGACGGGTCCCGTCGTCGATCCCGTCGGCCGCGCGACCGCGTGGCCATCAGGCGTCCCAGCCGCCGCCGATCACCGAGACTCGGGACCCCGATCTCTACCCGCCGCCGACCTCGGGCACGACCGGCACCCCTTCTACGACCGACCCGAGTGGTGCCTGCACGGCCACGCCGGGCTCGACCACGTGCACCGGGAGCGGATTGACCACGTGCGCGGTCCCTGACGCCGGCGCCGTCACCGGCTCCGGCGACGCCACTGCCCCGGCCGTAGCGACCACGGTCGTCCCGCCCGGCACCTCGACCTCCACCTCGACCCCGGCCACCGCGGGCACGACGACCTGCGCCCCGACCGGCGGCAGTTCGACCACCGGCACCGGCACGACCGGCACGGACCCAAGCACCGGCACCACCGGCACCGGCCCAAGCACGGGCACCGGCACAACCGGCACGGACCCAACCGGCACGGGCTCGAGCACGGGCACCGGCACCGGCTCGACGGGCACGAGCACCGGCACAGGCACAGGCACCGGCTCGACGGGCACGGGCACGGGCACCGGCTCAGCCGGCGCCGGGTCCAACACGGGCACCGGCACAACGGCGACCGGCAGCGGTTCGACCACGGGCCCCAAGACGACCGACCCGTTCGCGAACACCGGCACGAGCGGCGGGGCACTCGCCCCGGGCAGGGGCCTGGCAAGCACCTCCGGCTCGCAGTCTGTGACCCGCCCGCGCAGCGGCAGCGCGAAGTCGCTCAAGCGCGGCTCCAGGACCGCCGTCTACTCGGGCAACTGATCGACTCGCTGGCCGAGTTCGACCATGAGCAGCTCGCGATCCGTCGCGGCGAGCGCTCGGGGCTCTACTGCACGGTCGCGATCAGCTCGACCGCGCTCGGGCCGTCGCTCGGCGGCTGCCGGCTGTGGACGTACAGCACCATCGGCGACGCGGTCACCGATGCGCTGCGGCTCTCACGCGCGATGACGCTCAAGGCCGCCGTCGCCGAGTTGCCGCTCGGCGGTGGCAAGGGCGTGATCATGCATTCCGCCGGCGAGCCACTGTCGCGTCGTCGCCGCCACGCGGCCTTACTGGACTTCGCCGACCTCGTGGAGTCGCTCGGCGGGCGGTACATCACCGCCGAGGACGTCGGGACCTCCAGCCGTGACATGAGCGTGATCGCCGAGCGGACCTCGCACGTGGCTGGACTGTCGCGCGGACGCGGCGGCTCCGGCGACCCCAGCCCGCTGACCGCGCTCGGCGTGCTCGAGGCGATCCGCGCCACCTGCGAGCGGGCGTTCGGCGAGCCGTCGCTAGCGGGCAGGTCGGTGTGCGTGCTCGGGCTTGGCCACGTCGGCTCCCGGGTCGCGCGGCTGTGCTCACGGGCGGGTGCCGCCGTCACCGTCTCCGATGTCGTCCCCGGGCTGCACGAGCTGGCCGACGCGCTCGGCGCCCGCTGGATCGAACCGCGCCACGCGATCCGGACGCGTGTCGACGTACTCGTGCCGTGTGCGCTGGGCGGCCTGTTGACCGAACGAACCGTGACCGGCCTCCGGTGCCGGGCGATCGCCGGCGCCGCCAACAACCAGTTGCAGACGGATGGGGTCGCGGAGCTGCTCGACCGGCGCGGGATCCTGTGGGCACCGGACTTCGTCGCCAATGCCGGCGGTCTGATCAATATCGCCGAGGAGATCGGCGGCTACGACGCAGCGGCGGCGCGGGTGCGGGTCCGCTCGATCGGCGACACCCTGCGGCGGATCTACGATCGGGCGGCCCGGGACCAGAGCACGCCGCTGGCGGCCGCGATGGTCCTGGCGCACGCACGCCTGCGGTCGGCGACGGGAGCGGACTGAGGCCCGCCCCGGTCCCGGCCTCCGCCCGACGGGCGGACATCGGACGGCCGCCGACCTCCGCACCGCCGCTACAGGTTCGGCTCAGACAACGTCAGTGAGTCCTTGACCGGCCGCTGCACCCCGGCTGGAAGTCGGCCCTCGTCGGCGAGCTTGTCGAGGTGCGCGGCGAGCGTGACCGTCGCCGCGGGGCGCAGTACCTCCGGCACCTCGGTCCACGCGGCATCCAGCAGCTCGTCGACGCTGCGGGCGCCCAGCTCCAGCGCGGCGACCAGCCGCCGCTCACGCTGCAGACGATGCGAGATGTACTGGTCGAGCTTGGTGTGCGGCTCCGTGACCACCGGTCCATGGCCCGGCAGCAGCACCTCGAGCTCCAGCGCGCGCAGCTTGCGCAGCCCATCCAGGTAGCCGGTCAGCGCCTGGGGGTCCGGCGCGATGAAGACGCTGCCCTCGCCGAGCACCGCGTCGCCGGTCAGCGCGGCGCGGCCGTGGATGAACGAGAAGTGGTCGGCCGCATGGCCGGGCGTCGCGACCGCGCGCAGCGACCCAAACCTGACGCCGTCGCCAAGCCGCACGTCGGCCGGTCCGCGGCCGGCCGCCAGCGGCGCGGCGCCGAAACGCTCCCGGATCGCCGCGACCCCGTCGGCGTGGTCGTGATGGTCGTGGGTCAACGCGATCCCGCCGAGACCGCCGCGACGACCGAGCTCGGCCACGATCGCATCACGGTGCTCGTCGAGCGCCGGTCCGGGGTCCACCAGCCATGCCGGGTCTGACCCGACGATCCACGTGTTGGTTCCGCTGAGCGTGAACGGGCCGGGGTTGGCGGCGCGGAGCCCAACGATGCCGTGCTCTGAGAGGTCCGTCCGAGTCACTGCTTGAATAGTCAACCATGGCGGAGACGGCCGACGACGCTCCCTCCGCCGGCGAGGATCCTGGCGGCCTGAGCGATCACGGCGCCGCACCGGATGAGCCGCACAGCGACGCGGTCACCGCTGAGGACGGGCACGACGCGGATACGGTCGCGGCCGAGAAGCGCCTCGCGGACGAGCGTGACGCCGCGGCGAGCAGGAGCCTGCGACGCAACCTGATCTGGCTGGTCGCGCTGATCGCGCTCGCCGTCGGGTTGCTGCTCGCGGTTCCGGGGCTGCACGACGTCGGCCGGAGGGTCTCGCAGATGAACGTCAGCTGGCTGATCCTCGGGGTCGTGCTCGAGATCCTTTCCTGCGCCGGCTACATCCTCGCGTTCCTGCAGGTGTTCGAGCGCTCACCGATCCGCCTCGGCGCGCGTGTGGCGCTGACCGAGCTCGCGTTCAACTCGGCGGTGTCGCTGGGGGGAGTCGGCAGCGTCGCTGTCGGGGCATGGCTGCTGGTCGAGCGAGGCGGCGACCCGACCCGGGTCGCGGAGCGGTCGGCGGTTCTCTTCCTGCTGACCACCGCGATCAACGTGCTGACGCTGATCATCGCCGGCTTCCTGCTGTGGCTCGGGGTGCTGCCCGGCAATCAGGATCCGTGGCTGAGCCTGTTCCCGGCCGCGTTCTGCGCCGTCGCGTTCCTGGCGTTCCTCGCGGTTCCGCGCTACAGCGAGCGGCTGGCCGCGCGCCGGCCGCCGGGCAAGCTGCGCACGTTCCTGGAGGAGACCGCGATCAGCATCCGCTTGACCGAGCAGGTCCTGTTCAGGTGGGATTGGCGGATCCTCGGCGCGATCGCGTACCTGTGGTGCGACATCGCCGTGCTCGAGGTCTGCTTCGCCGCCGCCGGGCCAGTCCCGCCGGTGGCGATCGTCGTGCTCGCCTACCAGATCGGATACCTCTCCAACGTGATCCCGGTGCCCGGCGGGATCGGCGTGCTCGACGGCAGCCTGGTCGGGATGTTCGCGCTCTACGGCGGGACCGCCACATCGCTGGCGACCGCCTCGACCGTCGTCTACCACGCGATCTCGCTGTGGGTCCCGGCGCTCTGGGGCACGGTCGCGTTCGTGATCCTGCAGCGCACCCGCGGGCGACCGATCAACCTACGACCTCCGCGGTCCGAGCGCCGCCGCCTGCGCCGCCGTGGGCGGTCCGCCAACGACATCTGACGGGCGGCCCCGCCGGCCTACCCGTGGAGGCCGAGGACCGGGATGTTGATCGTCGGCGTCTTGACCACGCATGACGAACTCGGCGGCTTGCCCGCCGGGAACGCCTCGGCGAGCGCGTCGGCGATCAGGTGTGAGCGGGCCGCGTATCCGGGCGAGTAGTAGTGGATCCCGTCCGGGATGAACCACTTGTTCTGGACCGCGTCGGCCCAGTCATAGACCCTCATGTTGCTCGGGTACTTCGAGCAGACCTGCGTCAGGGCGTTGTCCCAGTTCTGCATGTCCTGCTCGGAGTAGGGCCCGCTCGACAGCAGCGACTTGACGTTGACCCACATCACGTCCTGGCCGCGGACCGCGGTCATCATCTCGTGGATCCGCTGAACCAGGCCGACGTTTGAGCCGACATACACGTCGGCGGTGTCGTTGGTCCCGAGCGCGAACACCCAGCAGCCGTGGTAGCCGGAGGCCAGCATCTCGTGGACGGTCGTGAGCGCGTTGACCGTGCCGGGCAGCGTCTCGACGATCGAGGTGCCGCCGGTCACCCGCATGAACACGTGCTTGACGCCAACGCGCGCGTACTGAGCCGGTATCCGCTGCGCTGGGTCCGGCAGGTAGTCGCTGGAGTCCAGGCCGTCGGAGGTCGAGTCGCCGATGTGGACGACCGACGTGCACGACGTCTGGGGCTTGCCACCCGGATCCTTGGTCCCCGCACCCGTTTTGGCGGCGGCGCCCTTGCCGCCCGAGCCCGTCTTCGACGACCCGCCGTGCCCGGGATCGGTGGCCGACCCGCCCGACCCGCCCGACCCGCTCGAGCCACCGCCGGAGCCCGTCGGGCCGAGCCCGACACCGGCGCTCGCGGCGGCGCCGCCATGACTGGGCGCGGTCGCACCCGCCAGGCCGGCGATCGCCAGCGCGACCACGACGGCAGCTCCGGCCAGCACGAACCGCGCTCGGCGGCGCTGCTTGTAGGCGCGCAGGCTGACCGTGTGCAGCAGTCGCCACCATCGGCCGAGCGCGCCGTGGCGGATCGGCTCCTCGACGAACCGCCACGACAGCGCGGAGAGCGCGACCGCCGCACCGATCTGCAGGATCGCGCGGACGGGCTGAACCGGCGGGTGCTGGTTGATCGGCGTCTGCAGAAAACGCGCGGGCGTGGTCAGCACGATGATCGGCTCGTGCCACAGATAGATCGCATACGAACGCACGCCCAGCCAGCGCAGCGGCTTGCAGCCGAGCGCGCGCCCGAGCCGGCTGGCGGGATGCGCGCAGGCCGCGACCACGAGCACCGTCGCGAACGAGAGCAGCACGATGCCGCCCTGGTAGAGGAACCCCGAGTATTGGTTGGTGCGCCAGACCATCACGACGATCCCGATCAGCCCGAGCACGCCGAGGCCGTCGATGATCTTCAGCGCGCCCGGGGTGACCTTGCCCGTCAGCGCCCGGCTGGGCCATACCATCGCCAGCGCTGCACCGAAAAGCAGTCCGAACGCACGCGTGTCGGACCCCTCGTAGATCCTGGTGTGGTCGATGCCCTGGTGGAACATCAGCGCCATCTCGAGCGCCGAGCCCGCCGCCAGCAGCAGCGTGATCATCGCCAGCCGCGGCCGGACCGGGATCGACCGCTTGCGCTCATGCACGACGCGCAGACCGATCAGCAGCAGCCACGGCCAGATCAGGTAGAACTGCTCCTCGACAGCCAGCGACCACAGATGGCTGAGCGGGGACGGCGGCCCGAACAGCGAGAAGTAGGAGATGTGCTGGCTGATCTGCCACCAGTTGTTGACGTAGAGCAGCGCCGACAGCGTCTGCCCGCGGACGTCGCTGATCAGCGAGCTGTGTCCGATCGCGACCCAGATCACGACGACGACGAGCATCAGGTAGAGCGCTGGCAGCAGCCGCCGGGCACGGCGGATCCAGAAGTCGCGGAGGCCGAGCGACCCCTTGTTCCACGCGGCGAGCAGCAGGTCGGTGATCAGGTAGCCGCTGAGCGTGAAGAACACCCCGACGCCGAGCAGGCCGCCCGGCGCCCAGCCGAGCCCGAGGTGGTAGGCGATCACGGCCGCGACGGCGATCGTCCTCAGCCCGTCGAGCCCCGGCATGTAGCGCGACGAGTGCTTGATCGGCTCAGGCATCGGGTGTTCGGGTCAGATGCCCGGTCGGTCGGTCAGATGTGATCGCATTGCTCTGCTCGGGTGCGTAGCCGGCGGCGCCGCCGCCCTCATGACGTGTTCCACAGCCAGGGAAAGAGATCCTTCAACCATGTCGTCGTGAGCCGCACCGCGCTGCGGTGGGAGACGCGAATGCCGTACCGACTCGCCACACAGAGTAGTGGGGAGTCCGGCAGCCGACACTGCAGGCCGATGCTGCCCTGGGCGAACGATGGTCGATTTCCGACCACTTCGGTGAGATTTGCCGCCCGGAGGGCGAGCAGCGCCGATCGACCGCCACGCTGCCGGAGCCGAGGACCGGCCGCCCGCCGGGGCCGCGGCGCCACCGAGCGCCACGGCCTCGCACTGCAAAGAGGAAAACCCCTGCCGCTCTGCGCGGGGGCTTTCTGAATCGGGGCGCCCGGATTTGAACCGGGGACCTCACCGACCCGAATTATGGGCGAAATCCACCCCGGAGATGGAAAAGCCCTGCAAATCCGCCCATTGATGTTCCGCTCCACCTCCTCTCAGAACCTCGGATTTTGCGTTCGATTGCCGGGGATTAGGCAGTGAGATCGAGTTACTGCCCAATCGCGACGTCGCCGACGGCCGGCGTGTCGGCACCGCCACGTTTGCCCGCGAAGCCGCGGCGCGAGCGACAGCCCAAGTGCCAAAGAGCCGGGTGACCACGCTCGACGCGGGCCACTCTCCTTCGACGAGCCGCTTGAACGCCTCTCCCCCGCGCCGACCGGCGTGCGTGCGCGACCAGTCGTAGGACGTTGGCAACCTCCCGTAGCGCGCTCGCCACTCCCTCATCGCGTCCAGCACGCGCGCTCGCGTCCAGCGGCGCTCTGTCGCGCCGGGGTGGCAGGCCTTGCAGTACGCGTATGCGTCGCCCTTGCCGTTGCGCGGCTGCGTGTACGCGCCGCACCCACGGCACACCCCCTGGTAGCGGGACTTGACCGCCCGCGCCTTCTCCCCGGTCGGGTCGTAGAAGTACGCCTTGATCGTCGCCGGCGACCGCCCGAGGCGATCTGCGATCTGCGCGATCGATAGACCCTCGGCCTCGCGGCAGTGGCTGGCCAGGACGACGGCGCGGCGCCGCTCTCCGACCCGGTCCCAATCCGTCGCAGTATGCATGATCACGTAACCCTTAGGTACGCGACGAGCTGGCGACGATCCCGTCACATTGAGTCGGAGCGATCGCGCACGGTCAGGCCGCGGCTGCTCGAGCGGTCGCCCAGACGCGGCTGCTGCATCCGATCGGCGAGCCGGCCCTGACGCAGGCCGGCCGCCGCCGGCGTACGCCTACCGGCGAATGCACGAGCGGCGCCGGTGCCCAGCGCCGCGTCGGCGCTGGTGCTCGCACGCGCAGGCGATCGTCAGTTGGCGCGCTTCCGCGCGACCCGGGCACACGCTTCGTCGCCAATCCAGTGACGCGCTAGGAGGACGGCCAAAGTGCGAAAGATGTCATGTCCCGGTTGGCGTGAGTGAGCGGTGAAGGTGGCCGGCACTCCACGTCGAACGGCGTAGGTGGCGCGCGCGGATTGCGGCCGCGCGGCCGGCCATTCGAAGAGGAGGTACCGACCGTGACCCACGGTATGCAATGGGCTGCGCGAAGCGTGCCCAGCGGCTGCTTGTTGCCCGTGGTGGCTGGCGTGGAGGAGGTGGTCTGGTGTCGATCGTGATGGGGCTGGATCAGCACCGAGCGCAGATCTCGGCGGAGTGGCTCGAGACGACCACCGGCGAGGTCTCGCGCGCTCGGCTCGCTCCAGGTGATCGCGACGCGGTCCGCGCGTTCCTGGGCCAGTTCGCCGGCGTCGGGCTCGAGGTCGCGCTGGAGGCGACAACGGGCTGGCGGTTCGTCGTCGAGGAGCTCGAGCGAGTCGGCGCTGAGGCACATCTGGCCGAGCCCGCGGAGGCGGCCGCGTTGAAGGGCAAGAAGAAACGCGCGAAGACCGACTGGGCCGACGCCCGGCATCTGCGCGAGCTGCTGCTGATCGGCCGGCTGCCGGAGTCGTGGATCCCGCCGGCTCACATCCTCGATCTCCGTGCCCGGGTCCGGACCCGGCACCTGCTCTCCCATCAACGAACCGAGTGGCAACAGCGGATTCACGCGGTGCTCTATCACCACGGGTTCCCGCAGCAGCGCAACGTGCTCACCGCACAGCGACGCGAGTGGCTGGCCGGGCTGACGCTCCCCGCCGCGGGCCGGGAGCAGCTCACCGTCGCGCTGAGCGTGATCGATGCGCTCGAGACCCAGCTCGTGGAGTTCGACCGGACGTTGCGTCTCTATGCCCGCAAGCAGCCCGGCTGCCGAACACTGATCGATGCGATCTACGGAGTCGGCGAGCTGACTGCGGTCACGATCCTCGCCGAGCTCGGCGATGTTCGCCGCTTTCAGAACTCCCGCGACGTCGTGCGCTACGCCGGCCTGGACATCACCGTCTACCAATCCGATGAGCACCGCGCGCCCGGACACCTCTCCCGGCAAGGACCGCCCGCGCTGCGCTGGGCGCTCTATGAAGCCGCGCAACGCGCCCGATTTCCGGCCAGCCCGGACCGTCCGTACTACGAACAGCTCGCCGCCCGGATCGGCGGTAACCGCGCGTGTCTCGCGCTCGCGCGCAAGCTCCTGAAACGCAGCTACCACCTCCTCAAGAACCTCGGCGACCAAGCGCTCGCGCCCGTCGCCTGAGCACCGTCACGCGGTAAGCCCAACGTCATCCGATGAACCGCGGCCAGTTCCTGGCGAGATCGCTGCCGACCCGCCCCGGCGGGAACGGCCCAGAAAGAATGAGCGGCCGCACCATCATCTGCCGGAACACCCCATCAAACATCATGTCGCCGACCCGGAGCCAACCCGGGCCGAGTGCCGAAGTAAGCCAGGGCGTCCGCGGACACACCCCCCGACCCCACCAACACGCCCACGCCCCACCCAACAACCGACTGACCGGAGGTAAACACCCATCACCTTGGGCCTTGACGCAGGCCCAAGGGACAAGTAAGCGATCGCGAGAGATGCGCGGTTTCCGCGGTGGCTGTCGCACAAAGGTCTTGTGGGGTCTTGAGCCTGGGCGGCGCGGCGTTGGGGTTGATCGGCGTTCGCGTAAGGGGGCGCCGATTGCCGTTGCTGGCCCTCAGGGCCCGGCCGTAGCGAGTTGGTGGCGGTGGAGCTTGGTCAGGTTGTGGCTCATCAGGACTAACCGCCACTCGGTTCTGACCGCCTGCCTGCCGCGGTAGTTGAACCGGTAGATCTGCCGGTTGTGTTTGGTGTGACCGAATACCGGCTCGATCGACGTTTGCCGTTTGCCGTAGAGCTCTTTGCCGAGTTCGGTGGTGAGTACTCGTCGCATGAACGAGAACCGCCCGCCGGTCCAGCCAGGTCGTTCGCCTTCGCGTTTGCCGCCGTCGGGCGGGATCAGAACGGGAAGCCCGTGGCCGGCGATCAGGGTGTCCATGTGTTGCTCATTCCAGTACTGAGCGTCGGCGACCACGACCGACGGCTTGTCGGTCACACCGGCGCGCTGGAGCTCGTCGAGGGCGGTCTCGATCATCGGCCCCAGCTGCGAGAAGTCGCCGGCGGCGGTGGTGATCTCCGCGGCGATCACGATCTGCTGCTCGTTCACGACAGCCTGAGCGTTGTAGCCCTGGATGTAGCGGCGGTTGCCTTTCATCCGCCGCGAGTCCGGGTCGGTCACGTTCACCTCGCCGGCGGGGATCGGCGGCGGTATGTAGGGCTTCGTCGGCCCGCCGAGCCGGCGCTTGTCGTGCAGCCGCCGCTGCTCACGCATCGCCTCATATGCACTGTTCCCGCAGGATTCCGCGTCCAGCTCGTCCTCCAAACAGCTGGCCGCCAACCGCAGCCGGTCAGCTCGCGAGCGAGGGATCGGCTCGGCCCTCAGCCACCGTTGCTGCTCGAGTTGGCGGTGCGCCTCCCGCAGCCAACCGCGCCGGCCGTTGGGGCCGATCCGCTCGGCATCGAACCCTGCAGTCAGATCGGTCGGAGCGCTGTCGCCGGGGTCGTCCTCTGCCTGGTCGCGCGCGAGCTCCCGTGCGAGCCATTCACGCCGGCCCGCCTCGGTCTGCAGCTCTGGCGGGAGCTCATCACCGCGCGCATCGCCGTGCTGCTTGTCCTCGGCCTCATCCGTCGCGATCGCCGCCGCGATGATCTCCCGGGCGATCCGGTCATAGTCAACATTCGAGTCGCTGCTCGCGCTTGCGGTCACCTTCGTCCCGTCGACCGCAACCACCCCGGACCCGACCAGCCCAGCCTTCGCGCACAACCTCAGCACCGACGTGAACACGTCCGCGAGCGACTGCTGGTGACGAACCTGGAACCTCGCGATCGTCGCGTGATCAGGCACCACGTTCGCGGTGATCACCCGATAGGCAATGTCCTGACGACAGTGCCGCTCGATCGCCCGCGACGACCGGACATTCGTGCAGTACGCGTGGAGCACCAAGCTCACCATCATCGACGGGTCATACGCCGCGCGCCCGTGGCCGTCCGCCCGATAGGCCGCGAAGAACGCCTCGAGATCGAGCCGGGCGACCGAGTCGAGCACGAACCACGCAAGATGATCCTCCGGCAGCCAGTCCCGCAACGAAGGCGGCAACAAAAACGCCTGCTCACGATCACATTCAATGAAGTTCTGGGGCATCCCAACATTCAACGAGCCGGACCGGACAGACCCACCTTTGTGCGACAGCCACCGCGCATTGCAGGTGCTTCGCGGCGGTCACGAATGATGCTCGCGGGATTGGCAAAGCGGGTGCGGCATCGTCGTCCCGTTCGTGTCCAGGCGGTCGGTCGGATCGGTTGTCCCCCCGATCTCACGGCTACTCTGTCAGGTCGTTTGTGTGAGTGGAGTGGTTTGAACGGAGGGTCCCGGCGGGACTGACATGGTTGACTCTGCCGTCCGGCCTGGTCTCGCCGCCGACCTCCGGTGCCGCGAGCTATGCGGCGGTGAGGTCCCGGTAGGCGCCGGGAGTCTGCCCGAGGGCGCTTCGGAAGCGCTCGGATCTGGGCGGTTGCCAGCAAGGCGTTCTCGCTCCTAAGGCCTGACGGTGACAACTGCATCGTGCTGGCAGCCCACTCCTCCGACGACGACCCCACCGTGCCTGCGGAGCTAGCGCCACCGAACGGGCAGGCATCTCGCAAGCGGGCACATGCACGCGGGCGCCGGCGGAGGACACCCGTGCCGGGCTCTGTCCTGCACCCGATCATTGCGCTGCTCGGACGAGAAACCGCAGGGCGCGGCGTCTAGCGCCCAGTCCACGGAAGCGGGCAACCTCGCGGCCGTTGGTGAGAAAGACCGCCCAGCCGTCGTGCACAGGACCCATCATCAGTGCAAGCGTCGCCATTTGCAGATCCTTTGAGATCAATTCTTGAGTGCTCAAGCAACGTACCATATGCTTGTGCTCTCAACCACCAGGGCCACCCGTCACCCCACGGTGAACGGTGGTCGCTTCGAGCTCGGCTTCCGGGCGGCGGGGTCAACGGGTTGGCCCCGGCGACCACCGTCGCGGGATCCGAGGCGCGGGCCTGAGGGACCGATCCCTCGGATACGCCGCGGTCCCCCGTATCAGCCGCGCTCATGGCGAAGACGCTCCAGAGCTGAACCTGATTTGCGCCAGTCGGTGCGCCAGGGCGGGTCCGTCATGTCGGCCACCCGTGTCACGGACCGGGCGTAGCGGTTCGCTGCGCTCTCTTCGGCGTCGAGCGCCGCGTCGTACTGCAGGAATGCCGCTCTGGCGCGGGAGCGTGTCGTGTCCGCCCAGCTGCTGTATGCATCGTCCACAGAGCGGCACGCCTCGCGCCACTCGACGTACGCAGCGATCATCCGGTCGACCCGCCGCGTTTCTATTTTCCCACGAGGGATCACTCTGGCGCCTTCAGGAGCTCAAGAGTCCGGCGCGATGATGCGTCGCTCCGACCTTCGGGTGCGTGCGACATCTCGGGTGCTCGAGCTTGGGGTTGATGCGCCAGGTAATCTCGGCCGCAGTCACCGAACCGATAGCCCACTCCGTGGTCGGTTTGGATGAGTCGGAGTCCGTCAGGAAGCTCGAGCTTACGGCGCAAGTTCGCGATATGGGTGCGCAGAACCTGCGTGTCCTGGGCGTACCCGACGCCCCACACGTGTTTGAGCAGCGCGGTATGGGTGAGTAACCGCCCGCGCTGGGCTATCAGAGTGCGAAGCAGCCTGAATTCCGTAGGGGTGAGGTGGACTTCCCGGCCGTCCCGTCGCACGATTCGGGCGGCCAGATCGATGTCCAGCCCGTTCAGCTCAAAACGCGCGTGATCTTCTTCTCCATTCGCGCGCCGTCGGATCGCACCGAGGCGGGCAACCAGTTCACGGGGCGCGAAGGGCTTGGTCACGTAGTCGTCGGCCCCGCTCTCCAGCGCTCGAACTTTTTCGTCCACGGTGCTGGCAGAGGAGATGATCATCACCGGCATCTCGCTCCAGTCGCGCAGGCGACAGCACAACTCGACGCCGTCACCGTCGGGCAGTTGAAGCTCGAGAATCGCCGCGGCCGGGGTGCGCAACGCAGCCCGGTCGAGCGCCTCCCTGGCCGTCTCGGCAGCGTCCATCTCGAAGCCGGCCTCACGCAGGATCGCGCGCAGCGCGCGGACCGTCTGGGTGTCCTGATCGCAGACCAGCACCCGCGGTCGGGTGTTCATCGGGTTCGCCCCATGAACGTAGGTGTCGTGGCTCCTGAGTGTCCTCGGCAGTCCTCATTCGGCTGGCACACGCTGGCAAGTCTCATTCACGCCTGCCGCACTCGCATCCGCCTGCGGACAGTGCGAGCTCGCTCACGGCTCGACCGCTGCTGAAAGGGAACGCGGCCGCAAGGGTCCGAGGCATCTGACAGCCAGCCACTCTGGACACACCGAACGGCGAGGACTGGCCACCGGCTGATGCGAACGCTTGCCGGCGACCGGACACTGGGGCCCCCGGATTAGAACGGCGCGGCGTTCGCCGCGTCTACCTGGTGTGTCTGGAGACGAACGTGAACGCTATGGCCATCAGTTATCAGCTCGTCGACGGCGTCGACGTTCGCGTCGCCAAGAGCGACGGAGTTCGTGACGAGACGCTGATCCTGACATGCCCGTGGCCGGAGAGCCTGTTCGCGTTCGAAAGCGCGTGGTCGGTGCTCTCCCGACAGGCGAACCTCTTCGCTGTCGACCTTCCGGGCTTCGGCGGATCAGCGCGCCGTGATGATCTCCTGACGCCCCAGGCGATGGGCGCCTTCCTCGTGCGCCTGATGGACCAGTGGGAGATCGAGTCGCCTCACCTTTTCGGGCCGGACGTCGGGACGAGCGCCGCGCTGTTCGCAGCCGGCCGGAACCCGGGACGAGTGCGCAGCGTCATCGTCGGCAGCGGCGCCAGCTCCTTCCCGCTGGACATCGCCGGCGGCCTGAAGGATCTCGTCGAGGCTCCCGACCTGTCGGGGCTCGCCGCGCTCGATCCGCATGACATAGTCGCCGCCTCGCTGGCGCTGATTGAGAGTTACGAGCTGTCGCCGCAGGCGCGAGCGGACTACTTGGCGTCCTACGAAGGCGATCGCTTCGCGGAATCGAGCCGCTACGTCCGCAGCTACGACACCGAGCTCTCGGTGCTCGGCGAGCTGCTGCCGGAGATCAAGACACCCGCCCTGGTCCTCCAAGGCGACCACGACCCCTACGTCCCGCCAGCAAACGGAAGGTACCTCGACGAGCGCCTGCCGAAGAGCCGCTATCACGCGTTCGACGCAGGCCATTTCTTCTGGGAGGACGCTGCCGACGAGTTCGCCAGCCTCGTATCGACATGGGTCGGTGGCGAGTATCGCGACGCGGGTTTACCCGACTGAACGATGGAGCGAATCGAGACTCCCTGACGAAAGGACCAACTGATGTCGAACATGACGATCGCCGAATCGAGCTTCAGCCACGTCATCAACACGCCGATCGAGCGCGTTGACATCGCCGACTGGCTCTTCCACCTCCCAAGCGCCGAATACCGACGCTGCTGTCCGCCGGACCACATCGCCGCCGGCGCGACCTCAACGGACGACGGCCGGCCGATGTCGATCAACGTCGAGATGATCGGGGACAGTCTCATGATCCAGCAATACGTCGGCGAGATCACCAGGCCAGACCACTGCCGCATGGTGTCCATCTCAGACGTATTCAGCCCCCTTGGGCGCACGACCTCCCGCGTTGTCTGGGATCTCAGCGTCCAGCCGCTCGACGATCAGAGCTGCGAGTACATCAACCACGTCACCGGAATCGCGACCGACGAGTTCATGGCCTTCCTCGACAGCCATCACATCCCGTTCGAACAAGCCGCCTCCGCGCGCCAGGAGGCGTCGTCTGCGCACAACGAGAAGGAGACGCCCCTATACGCCGCGAGCATCGAACGGCGAGCGCTCGAGACGCTCAGAAGCCGACCGACCGGCGGATGAGCACGACGTGGATCCGGCCCGGCAATTCCTGATGGATCTCAAGAATCTTGCCGACGAAGCTGTTCTGGCCATAAGCGGCGTACGCGCGGATGTCCTCGAGCTTTAGACTGTGCTGGAAGATTCGTTCCCGTGCTGCGTCGAGGGTAGGAACGAGCTTCTGCGCGCCGACGACGAAGATGACGTTGGCCGCGCCCCAGGAGTAGGAGGCGAGCTGGCTGCCGGATGCCGAGGCGATGACGAGAGCCCCCTCGGCCGTTACGGCATGGACGCTTCCCAGTGCGAAATCGGCCTGGCCGGCGATCGCCTTCATCTCCTGCCCTTGGGTCGCGAAGTCGAGCGCGAGCATCTTGGCCCGTATCGACTCGTACGGTCCATCCCCGTTGATCGCCTCGGCGATACCGGTCTCCTCCAAGGTCACCGAGGTATTGGTCATGACGGAGGACCCCTCCGGGATCCGTTCCAGCACGGCGTTGCGCGCCGCTTGGAGGTCCTCAACGACCTCTACGCTGAATCCGTGCTCTTCGAGCGCGACTACAGTCCCCGAAAGCGTCTCGTCGTCTGGCAGGGCGCTGAAGCGGTCAGGTGCGTCGGTCGTGTTCATTTCTTGTCCTCCGGCGGATTGGAAAGCGGGGTTGCGCGTGTCGTCTACCGAGGGTGAAGCCGCCGAGGCGTACTCGCATCCGCCCGTGGCCAGTCGTCCCCAATCGCCCGGTACGCGGCGTCGCGTCACTAACGGGCAGGTGGCCAAGCATCCGCTCGCCCGAGGACGCCGGCCCGAGCTGGTCGGCCGACGCAGCGAGCGCGAGCTGCTCGACGGCCTGATCGATGCTGTCCGCCGAGGCGAGAGCCATGCGTTGATCGTGCATGGCGAGGCCGGCGTGGGCAAGACAGCGCTGCTGGGCTACCTGGTCGAGCAGGCATCGGGGTTGCGGGTGACGCGTACCTCCGGCGTCCAGTCGGAGATAGAGCTTGCGTTCGCCGGCGTGCAGCAGCTGTTGGCCCCGGTTCTTGATCGCTCGGAGCGCCTACCGGTACCTCAGCGTGAGGCGCTGCTGACCGCATTCGGGACCGGTTCGGGTCCAGCGCCGGACCGCTTTCTCGTCGCTTTGGCCATTCTGAGCCTGCTCTCCGATGTGGCCGAAGAGCAACCGCTGATCTGCATTGTCGACGACGAGCAGTGGCTCGACCGGGCGTCCGCACAGGCACTTGCGTTCGTTGCGCGCCGCCTTGGGGCGGAATCGGTCGGCTTGGTGTTCGCCGCCCGTGGAACGAGCCGTGAGCTGGCGGGCATACCTGAGCTGGTGGTCGAGGGTCTGGGCCGAGGCGATGCGCACGCGCTCGTGGAGTCCGTGCTTACGGGGCCGCTCGACGACCAGGTGAGGGATCAGATCATCAGCGAGACGCGTGGTAACCCGCTGGCGCTGCTGGAGCTCTTACGCGGGTTGACGGCGGCTGCGTTGGCTGGCGGGTTCGCACTCCCCGAAGCGATGCCCCTCCCAGGAGGCATCGAGGAGAGCTTCCGGCGCCGGCTCGAAGCACTTCCCGCAGAGACCCGGCGGCTAGTGCGACTCGCGGCGGCCGATCCCGTCGGGGAGCCCGTGCTGGTCTGGCGTGCAGCTGAACGGCTCGGGATCCGCTCCGAGGCGGCGACGCCGGCAGCCGAGGCCGGCCTGCTCACGATCGGTGTCCGCGTGCGGTTCCGTCACCCTCTGGTGCGCTCCGCAGCCTACCGCTCAGCATCACCTGAGGAACGTCGCATCGTCCACTGCGCGCTGGCGGACGCGACCGACGCGCAACTCGATCCGGACCGCCGCGTCTGGCACCGTGCTCAGGCGGCAGCCGGCCCTGACGAGGAGGTCGCCGAGGAGCTTGAGCGCTCAGCCAGCCGTGCGCACGACCGCGGTGGGTTGGCCGCAGCCGCTACGTTCTTGGAGCGTGCATCTGCGCTGACGGAGGAGCCAACACGACATGCCGAACGTGCAATCGCCGCGGCACAGGCCAAACATCACGCCGGCGCACCCGAGTCGGCCCTCGGGCTGTTGCTGACCGCGGAGGGCCTATCACTCAACGCGCTCCAGCGTGCCAGGGTCGGGCTATTGCGGGGGCAGATCGCATTCGCCTCCAACCGCGGCAGCGACGCTCCGCCGCTACTGCTCGAGGCAGCCAAGCGGCTTGAGCCCCTCGACGTGAGGTTGGCCCGCGACACCTACCTCGATGCGCTCTCAGCGGCGATGTTCGCCGGCCGTCTAGCCATTCCTGGCGGCGGTGTGCTGGAGGTAGCCCGAGCAGCGAGTTCGGCGGCGCAGCCATCACAAGAGCCGCTTGCACCTGATCTCCTCCTCGATGGCCTGGCAGCCCACTTTACGGACGGGTACTCGACGGGGTTGCCGATTCTGCGGCGGGCCATCAGCGCGTTCGGGAGCAGCATCTCGGACGCAGAAGAGCTCCGCTGGCTGTGGCTGGCATGCATCGCTGCGCTGCATCTGTGGGATGACGAGAGCTGGGACTTGCTCTCCGCCCGGTTCGTCCGACTCGCTCGCCGCACGGGCGCCCTCGGCGAGCTTCCCCTCGCGCTCAGCTCGCGTATCTACATGGATCTCTTCGCAGGCGAGCTGACCGTTGCGGCGTCGATGATCCAGGAACTGCAGGCGGCGACGGAAGCGACTTCAAGCCGTCTGTCGCCACACGGTGCGTTGGGTCTCGCCGCTTTCCGCGGCCACCACGCCGAGGCGTCTGCGCTGATCGAGTCCAGCGGAGGGCACCTCGTGCTACGCGGCGAGGGGATCGGGATAACCGTCACCGAATGGGCAAGCGCGCTGCTGTACAACAGTCTCGGCCGCTACGAGAAAGGGCTCGCCGCGGCCCAGCAGGCCACCGATTACCGCGATGACTTGGGCTCGGCGACCTGGGGGGTAGTCGAGCTGATCGAAGCATCGGCGCGAAGCGGGCTGCGCGAACTAGCGGCCGCCGCTTACCAACGGCTGTTCGAGATGACCAGCGCCAGCGGTACGGAGTGGGCGCTTGGGGTCGAAGCGCGCTCCCACGCGCTCTTGAGCGAGGGGGCAGCCGCCGAGCGGCTCTACGGCGAGGCGATTGAACGGCTCGGGCGCACTCGCGTCCGCGTTGAGCTCGCTCGTGGTCACCTGCTCTTCGGGGAATGGCTGCGACGGGAGAATAGGCGGGTCGACGCTCGCCAGCAGTTGCGCACGGCTCACGAGATGTTCGCCTCGATGGGGTCTGAGGCCTTCGCCGAGCGTGCCCGCCGAGAGCTCCTGGCGTCCGGAGAGACCGTGCGTCGACTCACCGTCGCGACGCACGACGAGCTCACAGCACAAGAGATGCAGATCGCGTTGTTCGCCCGCGACGGACTCTCGAACCCCGAGATCGGCGCCCGGGTGTTCGTCAGCCCACGGACCGTCAAGTACCACCTGAGCAAGGTCTTCATCAAGCTCGACATCAACTCCCGCAAGGAGCTCGCCCGCGCCCTGACCGGCGACACGATCCTCAAGCCGACGGCGTAGCCGCGCACAAGTCGGCCTCGAACGTGCTATGTGACTGACGATCCGCGGGCGATCTCGACGACGAGGTGCTTGGTCACCGGCTGTTCGCTCTGGGTGCTGACGTCTGCAAGCCCGCACAACACGTTCAGCTCGGGCATATATCCAGCTGCGCACCCGGAAGGGATGTCATAGCGCACCGCCCGGTATCCGTAGACGTAACGCCGGCTGCCGTCCCTGGAGATGCTGATCACGTCGATCAGATCAAATTCGTCGAGTTCTCTGTCACGCATGTCGTTCTCGTTCATGAAGATGACCGTTCGCAGGCCCTTGAGGCCTCGGTAGCGATCATTGTTTGAGTAGATGCTGGTATTGAATTGGTCATGCGATCGAATCGTGGCGAGCGTCAGTCGTCCCGGCCCAGGGTCGACATCTTCTGGCAGCTCCGCGAGTGAGAACTCCGCGCGACCCGACGCGGTGAGGAAGACGCGTTCGCGGGCCGGCTGACTGACGCGGAAGCCGTGGGGGTGCCGCGCGCGGCGGTTGAAGTCCTCGAACCCGTCTAGTGCTTGCTCCATCGTGGCGCGGATCCGGTCGTAATCATCGACGTACCACTCCCACGGGGTGTCGCTAGAGGGCAGCGTGGCCCTCGCCATGCCTGCCAGGATCGCGCACTCGGAGCGAAGGTGCGGCGAGGTGGCCTTCTTCATTCCGTAGGAGATGTGCACCATCGACATCGCGTCTTCGACTGTAATTCCCTGAGGGCCGCTGGCCTGGTGGTCCCTGTCGCTACGGGCCAAGCAGGGCAGGATCAGCGCCCGCTTGCCGTGCACGATGTGGCTGCGGTTCAGCTTGGTGCTGACCTGGACCGTCAGATCGCAGTTCGCTAGTGCCTCGGAGGTGGACCGGGTGTCGGGCGCCGCGAGTGCGAAGTTGCCGCCCAGGCTGATGAACACCTTCACCGCGCCACGCTGCATCGCCTCGATCGTCTGAACCGTCCCGAGCCCGTGCTCGCGTGGCGGATCGATCTTGCATGCCTCGGCCAGCCTGGCGAGGAAAGTCTCCCCGGGCCGGTGATCGATCCCGCACGTTCGGTTGCCCTGTACGTTGCTGTGCCCGCGCACGGGGCAGGGTCCCGCTCCCTCCTTGCCGACGTTGCCGCGCAGCAGCAGCAGATTCACGATCTCACGAGCTGCGTCGACTCCGTGCTCGTGCTGGGTCAGGCCTAGGCACCAGGCGATGATCACGCGCTCGGACGAGATGTACACCTCGGCTAGCTTGCGGATCGCCGCTTCGTCGAGCCCAGAGTCGCGCTCAAGCCGCGCCCAGGGCGTACTCTCGCAGAGAGTTCGGTAGTTCTCGAAGCCATGCGTGTGGAGCCTGATGAACTCGCCGTCGAGCACCTCCGGAGCGGCTGCCGCGGCCTCGAACACCACCTTGGCGATGCCCCGCAACAGCGCCATGTCACCGCCGATCCGAACCTGGGCGTTGAGCGTCCCGGTCTCGGTAGCGTGGAACGTGGCCATATCGGCGAGTTCGTGCGGGACGATCGTCCGCCTCGAAGCGGCCTCGATCAGCGGGTTGATGTGAACCAGCTGCGCGCCGCGCCGGTCTGCCTCAGCCAGCCACGTCAGCATACGCGGGGCGTTCGAGGCAGCATTGTCCGCGATCAGGAAGATCGCGTCCGCGTGGTCCCAGTCGTTGAGATCGACCGTTCCCTTGCCGGTGCCGATGGAATCGCTGAGCGCTCGACCGCTCGCCTCGTGGCACATGTTCGAGCAGTCGGGCAGATTGTTCGTCCCGAACTCGCGCACCCATAGTTGGTAGAGGAACGTCGCCTCGTTGCTCAGTCGCCCCGACGTGTAGAAGGACGCGTGGTGTGGGCTCTCGAGCCCGCGCAGGGTGCTACCGATGAGCTCGAATGCGTCTTCCCAGGAGATGGGTAGGTATCGATCGCTCGCCGGGTGGTAGCTCATCGGCTCGGCCAGCCGACCGGCTGCCTCGAGATCATGGTCGCTCCACGCAGCGAGCTCGGTCAGGGTGTGTGTCGCGAAGAACTCAGCACCGACCTGGTCGCGCGTCAGCTCCCAGGTGACATGCTTCATCCCGTTCTCGCATATGTCCAGCCTGAGGCCGCTCGGATCGTCCGGCCAGCCACACCCGGGGCAGTCAAACCCCCCGTTTTCGTGGTTCATGACGAACATGGCTCGGAGACCATCAATTGGCTCTCCGGCCTGCTCAATCACCGCGCCGACGCTCCGCGCCGCGCCCCAGCCAGCCGCCGGGTGGTGGTAATCGTGTCGCGAAAAATCGCCATCCGGCGCTGGGCCGCGGCCAAGCGCCGGCTCCCGCGTCGTCCCGCCGAGCATGCGCACGTCTTCGTTTTCCGGAACTTCGCGTCGATGTGGCATCTCGGTCACGCAGCATCGTTCGCCATGCCGTCGCTCGCATCAGCCAGTGGACAGTCTGGGACCGCCCGTAGTCACCGGGTGACGCCCACCATCTCTGGCTCGGACTCCGGGGCGAGGAAACGAAGCGCATTCACCCGACCGATTTCGGCAGCCAGACAGGACCGATGCCGCTGACCGGTGTCAATGCCGCGGGGGGTAGTGCCAACGCTTCTTGCTCGCATCCGCCGGTGGACACTCAGCGCTGAAGGCGGTCGTTTCCGGCCCGCCGCATGCTCGCGGGCTAGACATCGGGGCTCGTAGATGAGGGGCAGTCGCGGACACGCGCTTGGATGACGAAACGGAGGCTCTCGCACTGTCCAGCGGCCGATGCGAGCGCTGCCCGGACACATGAGACTCACCGACATGAGCATGGACAAACGGATATGCGGCATGTGAACCGGAGGGCGCTTCCGGAGGCCGCGTCGCAGGTGGCAAGCGGAGCCGCTCAGTCACGCCCGCGGTGGTTCGTGGTGGTGGCGGAGCTGCGACGGCTGAGCGGAGGGCGAGAGCCATCTCCGCCCGGTCCAGTGGTGCGGAGCCAAACCCAACGACCGCCCCTTTGCACTCCGTGAGCCGCAGGAGGGGTTGGCCGGCATGAGCCGGATCGTCATCACCTACCACCGCAACCGCTTCGCCCAGTTCGCCAGCCGGATCGCGGCGGCGACGGGTCGCCCCTCAGAAAGACAAGACGGAGACTTCATGGGTCGGGTCGCGCTGGACCCCTACGACTCGCCCCGCAGCTCGATCTTCGCTGCGCAATCGCGCTGGGTCTCGTCGTGAGTCGACGCCCCCGGACGCCCCCCGGCGCCGACATCCTGGCGCTCGACGAGGCGATCGACCACGTCCGCGGCGCAGCGGCCGGGCGCGTGATCCTCGAGTACGGGGACTATGAGTGTCCGTACGCGCGCGCGGCGTATCGGGAAATCCAGCGAGTCGAGCAACTGCTCGGCGTTGGCGTGCGCTTCGGGTTCCGGCATTTCCCGCTGACCCAAATCCATCCCCACGCGCTTGCCGCTGCGGCCACGGCCGAGGCTGCAGCACTCCAGCACCGGTTCTGGGAGATGCACAACCTACTCTTTCACCACCAGACGGCGCTCGAAGCAGACGACCTGCGTCGATATGCCGCCAAGCTCGAGCTTGACCTCACCCAGTTCGACCGCGACCGGACGGGCTCGGCAGTGATGCGGCGAATCGGTCGCGACGTCGAGAGCGGGCTGGCATCGGGCGAGGTGAGGGGTACTCCTACATTGTTCATCGACGGTGTGGTGCACCGGGGTGCGTACGATCCCGACACCTTGCTTCGCGTGTTGGCCGCATGAGGATTTGCGGGCTCGAGATACGTGGCCATGTTTTGGGTCGAAGCTTGACCTTCCACGCCGACCGGTTGCAGAGTCGATTTGCTGATGCAATCCCAGCCGCGCGAACGACTTTCGCCGGACGCAGTTCCGACCGGCCAGCAGAGGGATTCAGCCCCAGTCTCTCGTGCGGGCGCTCGGGGTCCCGTGCAGGCGAAGAGAGAACGCGACGGGATGGTCCGATCACTGAACTCGCCATGAGCGGACTCGAATGCCCAGCTTGATCGCGGCGCTGGCGACACCTGACCGCAGACTGTGGCGCTTGCCGCGGCGCGAAGGTTTTTGGGCTGTCGCGTTTTCGTTCTTCGCCGTGACCGTCTTGTCGACCACTCCGAGCGGACTTTATTCGCTCTATGAGCAGCGAGAAGGGCTGACGTCGATCACGATCACGATCGTCTACGCGGTGTACGGGGCAGGAACGGTGGCGAGCTTGCTCCTGGTCGGGCATGTGTCGGACTGGTATGGCAGGCGCCCCGTGCTGGTTTCGGGCGTGCTCACGGCGATCCTGTCAGCCGTGGTGTTCATCACGCTGAAATCCCTGCCTGGCCTTCTCGTTGCGCGACTGCTCTCCGGCATTGCGCTGGGCGCTACCGTCGCCACCGGTACCGCGTACCTGTTGGACCTCGACCTCGACTCAGCGGGCTTGCCGTCTCGTCGTTCCGGGATCGTTGCGACGCTCGCCAACATTGGTGGCCTCGCAGTCGGGCCACTACTCGCAGGGCTTCTGGCGCGTTACGAGCCCGACGGGTTGACGCTGCCCTACGAAGTTGTGCTTGCCGCCCTCGTTCTGGCGGCCGTCGCTGCTTTGAGCGCGCCAGAGGGGCATCCGCGAGTTGGTCCGCGACCGAGATATCGCCCTCAGCATCTGAGACTCCCCGACAAGGCGCGACCACAGTTTGTCGCCGCGGTCAGCGGAGCGTTTCTCTCCTTCGCTGCATTCGGAATGTTTGCTGGACTCGCGGGAACCTTCTTGGCGGGCCCCCTTCACCATCCGTCATCGGCTCTGGCCGGGTTCACGATCTTCGTGAATTTCGGCTCTGGCGTCGTCATGCAGACAACGACCACCAGGTGGCCGCTGCGGCGCCTGCTCTCCATCGGGATCCTGTTGACCACGACAGGATTGATCGTGGTGGTCGTCTCGACGTGGATCTCCCCGCCGAGCCTGGCCCTGTTCATAATCGGAGGCGCGGTCGTGGGTGCTGGATGCGGGGGGATCTTTCGCGGTGGACTGACCCTCGTGATCTCGACGGCTGACGCTAATGACCTCGCCGGCGCCCTGGCGACATTCTTCGTAGCTGGCTACGCGGGACTCTGTGTCCCGGTTATCGGCCTGGGTATCGCCCTTCAGCACCTGACTCCGCGCGTGACACTTCTACTCTTTGGTGTCCTCGTGGGCCTTGGCACCGTCGCCGCGGCACCGGTCCTCCTCGGTCGCCCAGCCCATCGGTCGCTTCGCCACTCCGACGACCCGGCGCGAAGCGCGTGATTTGCAGCGGTGTGCGCTGCGCGCGCCCGAGTGATGTTCGGGCGGGGTCGCGAAGATGCCACTCCGCTGCGCCGCGACCGATGCCAATCGACGTCGTGAGGACCGGAGCGGGAGTCATCAGCCGACGAAGAGGGACCAGCCGCGCTGAGTGACACCGCCCTGGAAGTTGACGAGTCGCGCGAGCGCACCTAGTGCGGGCCAGTTGCAGACCCGCTGGGGTGACCCGGCTCGTGCCGCTGGGCGCCTGGCGCACTGAACTCCTCGTCTCGCCGCCAACGGCCGGGGGGCTGTCCGTGGTGGCGCCGAAACGCCGCGGCGAACGCGTACGGGGAGGTGTAGCCGGTGCGGTCGGCGATCTGCGCGAGGGTCAGCTCGCCGGAGCGCAGGTGGTCCCGGGCGAGGGTCATGCGCCACTCGGTCAGGTACTGCATCGGCGCTTGGCCGAGAGCGTGCTGGAAGGCTCGGGCGAAGGCTGCCCGGGAGAGACCGCTGAGGGCAGCGAGTTCGGGAACGGCCCATCGGTGGGCGGCGTCGGTGTGGATGGCGCGCAGGGCCGCGGCCAGGCGGGGGTCGGCTGAGGCTTGATACCAGCGCGGCGCGCGGGCGCTCTGGCGAAACGACGTGCGGATGGCGTGGACCAGCACGACGTCGAGCAGCCGGTCCAGCACTGTCTGTTGCCCTGGCTCCGCGGTCGCCAGCTCGCGTGAGAGCAGCCCGATGACGTCGTGGAGCGGGTCCTGGTCCGCGGGAGGCAGATGCAGCATCGGCGGAAGCGCCTCGAGCAAGCCGCGACCGACGTCCCCGGAGAACCGATACGCCCCACACAAGAACACCGTCGCGTCCTCGTCGTCCGAATGCTCGTCGTCGGTGTGGTGTGCTCGGAATTGCTCTGGGGTCACGCACGCAGCGCCGGCGCTGTGGGCGACATGGTGATCGGGGCCGCCGAGAACGAGCGCCACGTCGCCCGGAGCCAGTTCGAGCGCCGCTTGCGGATCTTCGAGCCACACCCACGCACGACCCTGTACCACGGCATGGACCGCAAGCTGGATCGTGCCCGGAAGACGCAGACCCCAGGGAGGGTGGGCGACCGACCGCGCGAACACGCCGCCCGATGCGCGAGCCCTGGCGAGGTGTTCCTGAAGTACGTCCACCGCGTGAGCGTATCGCGCAATGATAAAAGCGTCAGACGCATTGATCCGCGCGTCATGTGCCGGAACCATGTACGTCATGACCAACGCAGGCAAAACGATCCTTGTGCTCGGCGGCACCGGCAAGACCGGCACGCGAGTCGCCAGCCGCATGACCGAACTGGGCCACCACGTCCGCACGGCCGCACGGCACGGTGCCGATATCCGGTTTGACTGGGATGACCTCGCCACACACCGAACCGCCGTCGTCGGAGTCGAGGCCATCTATCTGGTCGCTCCAGTGATGAGAACGCGCTTCGCCGCCCAGGTATCCGACTTCCTGGATCTCGCCGAGGCTGCAGGCGTACGCCACATCACGTACCTCAGCGCGTATGGCATCGACATGGCTCCGCCGGACCTGGCGCTGCGGGCCGTCGAGCTAGACCTGTTTGGGCGCACCTCTTTGACGCACTCCATCGTGCGCCCGGCGTGGTTCATGCAGAACTTCAGCGAAACCTTCCTGAAGCCGATCGACGACGCGATCACCGTCCCCACCGGCAACGGTAGCGAGGCATTCGTCGACGCCGACGACATCGCGGCGGTCGCCGCAGCGACGCTCGCCGACCCAAGCTCACACGCGGGCGCCCAGTACGCCCCGACGGGCCCGGACCGGCTCACGATGCGTGAGGCCGCCGACGTGATCGCGAGCGTGACCCGTCAGCCGATCCGGCACGTCGACATCGACCGACGCACATGGGTCGACGCCATACTCGCGTCCGGCGTGCCGACCGAGTACGGCGACATGCTGAAGCTGCTGACGGAGACCATCGCATCCGGCGACGGCTCGCGAGCAAACGATGACGTCCTTGCCGTCACCGGCAGGCCCCCCACGAGCTTCGCCGATTTCGCGCAGCGGACGGCGTCGGCGTGGGCAGTGGAGATTGCGGGATGAGCTCGATCGGCAGCCTAGACGACTTCCGAGGGCTCGAGCCGTTCTTTCGCATCATCGAAGGGGCACTCGTCGGACTCGCCGACGGCAAACACTTCTTCGACCTGCTCGCCGACGAGGTCGTGTTCGACTACATCATCACGATTCCCAATTATCCGCGGCACGTGGTCGGCCGCTCCGCCGTCGCTGAGCTGTATCGCCCCTACGGGGAGACGTTCGCCCTGAATCGATGCTTCGACCTGGCCGTCCATCGCGACCGTGAGACCGGCGTCGTCGTGCTCGAGTACGCGTCCGAGGGCCGTGTCGTTCCGACGGGCGCCGCCTACTCCAACCGCTACGTGTCGGTGCTCACGATCACCGAGCGCAAGGTCACCCGATGGCGCGACTACCTCGACCCGACCGCCGTTTTCGACGCTACCGGCTGGCCGGCATCTCACCCGCGACGGGCAGCGCAGCCCTCGCCACATGACTGAAACGAGTGTCAACTTCGGGACGCGCCGGGTCGCGGAGCTCGATACCGCGCACCGTGCCGACCGGTTCCACGACGATCGGAAGGTCGGCCCGGGCAATCATGACCGGGCACGATACCCGTGTCGATTCCGGATAGATGTCGGGAAGGCCCAGCAGCGGGCTCGCGGCTGGGTCGCGGCGGCTCTGAGGCTTCCACCCTCAGCTGCACGACGACGGTCGGGGAGAGTAGGCTCGCGTCCGCCCCAGACGTCCCCGGAGGGAACGACGCGCCTGCGACCTCCGCCGCGGATCGATCAACGGCGTGCCGACCAGTAGGGATGACTGGCTGCCGGGTGATGCGAAGCGCCCGAGGTGAGCCGCATCATTGCGGTCCCCGCAACCCGTCGAGACTCTGCGGGCGAGTGTAACGTCGGCGCCGAGCCTATGGTGACGTATTCGCCCATCCACCGACGCGCCGCAGAGCTGAGAGGCCGGCGTGGCGAATCCAAAGTGCTCGACCAGCTGATCGGCGACATTCGGCGGGGCGCAAGCCGGGCGCTGGTTGTCCGTGGCGAGGCGGGCGTGGGCAAGACGGCGCTGCTGGACTACCTCGTCGAGATGGCGTCCGGCTGCCTGGTGTCACGCGCCGCCGGCGTCCAGTCAGAGATGGAGCTTGCCTTCGCTGGGCTTCATCAGCTGTGCGCGCCGATCGTGGATCGCCTGGTCCGTCTGCCTGGTCCCCAGCGTGAGGCTCTGCACACGGTGTTCGGGCTCAGCACCGGGCCGGCGCCTGATCCCTTTCTGGTGGCTCGGGCCGTCCTTAGCCTGCTCTCCGAGGTGGCCGAGGAGCAGCCACTGATCTGCGTGGTGGATGACGAGCAGTGGCTCGATCGCGCCTCTGCCCAGGTTCTTGCCGTCGTCTCACGCCGCCTGGAGGAGGAATCGGTCGGCCTGGTGTTCGCGACGCGTGCGTCAAACGACGAGCTCGCAGGATTGCCGGAGCTCGTGGTCGAGGGTCTCGGCGAGAGCGATGCGCACGCCCTGCTCAACTCGGTGCTGACGGCGCCGCTCGATGCCCGGGTGAGGGACCAGATCGTCGCCGAGACGGGCGGTAACCCGCTCGCGCTTCTGGAGCTCTTTCGCGGATTGACGGCGGCTGAGTTGGCGGGCGGGTTCGCGCTTCCCACCGCGGGGCCGCTCGCAGGAAGCATCGAGGAGAGCTTTCGGCGCCGGCTCGACGCGCTTCCGGCGGACACGCGCCGGCTCCTGCAGCTCGCGGCAGCAGATCCTGTCGGCGACCCGCGGCTGGTCTGGCGTGCGGCGCAGCGGCTTGGCATCGGGTCCGAGGCGGCGATGCCGGCCGCCGAGACGGGCCTGCTCGAGCTTGGCGCACGAGTGCGGTTCCGTCACCCGCTCGTGCGTTCCGCGGCGTACCGGTCGGCGTCGCTTCAGCAGCGACAGGACGTGCACCGCGCGCTGGCGGAGGTCACCGATTCGGCGATCGATCCCGACCGGCGCGCCTGGCACCGCGCCCATGCCGCGTCGGGGCCCGACGAGGAGGTTGCCGAGGAGCTCGAGCGCTCGGCCGGCCGAGCGCAGGCGCGCGGTGGGTGGGCGGCGGCAGCCGCGTTCCTCGAGCGTTCGGCCGAACTGACGCTCGATCCGGTGCAACGTGCCCAGCGCCTGCTCGCGGCTGCCCGAGCGAAGCGCGACGCTGGCGCTCTCGACGCGGCGCTGGGCCTGCTGGTTGCCGTCGATGCTGGTCCCCGTGACGCCCTGCGGGCTGCAGAGGTGGAGCGTCTTCGCGGACAGATCGCGTTGGTACAGAGACGCGGCGCCGATGCTGTTCGCGGGCTGCTCAGCGCGGCCGGACGCCTCGGGGCATTGGACGCCACCTTGGCGCGTGAAACGCACCTCGAGGCGCTTGGGGCCGCGATGTGGACCGGCGACCTTGACGGCCACGGGTGGGTGCTTGAGGCCGCGGAGGCCGCGCTCGCAGCGCCGCCGGGTCCCCAACCGCCTCGTGCGGTCGATGTCCAGCTCGACGCGTTCGCGCTGCGATGGACGCACGGATACGCAGCGGCCGCGCCCACTTTCACTCAGGCACTCAGGCTATTTCTCGCTCTCAACCTGGCCAGTGACGAGGTCAGCGTGTGGCTTGCCGGTGGGAGCACCGGCGCAATCGCCTTCGAGCAGTGGGACGCCGAGTCCGCGCACGCCGTGGGCACCCGCGTGGCACAGTACGCCCGCGACGCAGGCGCGCTCGTGCCCTTGCAGCTTGCACTCAACATCCTCGCCAGAACCCACCTTCTCGCCGGCGAGTTCAACACGGCGGCGCTGATCATCCAAGAAGACCGCCTCATAGCTGAGGTGACCGGGAACCCGCCGATCGCGTACAGCGAGATGATATTCACGGCATGGCGCGGCCACGAGGCACAGGCGTCTGAGCTGATAGAGGCCAACTTGCGACAGCGGACCGCCGGTGGTCTTGGCGCGATGGCCAATTTCGCTGCCAGCGCGAGCGCCGTGCTCTACAACGGCCTCGGTCGCCACGACGCCGCACGCGACGCCGCGTGGCAGGCATTCGAGCGCGACCAGCTGGGGCTTGGCCCTTTTGTCGTGCCCGAACTGGCAGAGGCGTCCTCCAGAACCGGCGATGTCGCGCTGGTCGAAACGGCACTCGAGTGGCTCTCCGAACGCACACGGGCGACGCCCGCCGATTGGGCTCTGGGAATCGAATCCCGGATCCGAGCCTTGCTCAGCGAGGGCGATGTCGCCGACAGGTTCTACCGCGAGTCGATCGAACGGCTTGGCCGCACCCGCATACGCGTCGAGCTGGCCCGTGCCCATCTGCTGTATGGCGAATGGCTGCGACGCGAGCGCCGCCGACTGGACGCGCGCTCGCATCTGCGCACCGCCCACGCCATGTTCACCGCGATGGGGGCTCTGGCGTTCGCCGAGAGGGCCCGGCGCGAGCTCCTGGCCACGGGCGAGACCGTCCGCAGGCGCACGATTGAGACCCGCGACGAACTTACCGCCCAGGAGGCCCTGATCGCGCGGCTCGCCCGCGACGGACTCTCCAACCCCGAGATCGCCACCCGCCTGTTCGTCAGCCTGCGTACGGTCAAGTACCACCTGCGCAACGTATTCATCAAACTCGACATCAACTCGCGCACCGAGCTCGACCGAGTCCTCCCCTACGACCCCGCCGCGGCCCCGCAGCGGTAGCTCAGGTGGCCGCCGGGGCTTGGACCTCACGGGCTGCCGCCACCCCATCCGACTGGCCGACGGCGGATGCGAGCGATTCCGGCACAATCGACACTCCGGGAATCAACGTCGACGTCGGCGATTTGCACGGTCGAAGCGGGCCATCGCGTCTGGGGCTGCCCACAATCGTGACGTCGGCATCGCGGCGACCCTAGGATTGTCCGCAACGGATATCGACGATCCAGCGACCACCCACAGGAGATCAACGTGTCCATGTCCAGCCACGATCGCGCCGTCAGCTATGCGGCCGATGTCAAGCCACTCTTCCGGGAGAGCGACCGCAGCTCGATGCTGTCCCACTTCGATCTCTGGTCGTATGACGACGTCAGCGAGCACGCAGCCGCGATCCTCGCCAGCGTCGAAGCGGGCAAAATGCCCTGCGACGGCGCATGGCCAGCGGACCGAGTTGATCTCTTCCGACGGTGGCGGGCGCAAGGGACTCCCGCCTAGGCGGGTGACGGTGGTGGTCGTGATCGCCGTTGCAGAGATGTTCGGAATCAGCGGACGGCGGGATGAGCTCGCAACGCTCCTCAAGCGCTTCGGGGGTTGGGCCGGCGGGGAGCCGGGTTGCACGCGATACATCTTCGCGGCGACCCTGACGGATCCCAGCCGTTTCGTCGTCCTCAGCGAGTGGGAAAGCCAGGAGGCGTTGGACGCGCACTATCGCTCACAAGCCTTCGCCGACTTTCAGCTCGGGCTGGACGGCCTGCTCGTGCGGCCAAGCGAACTGACCGTCTACTCGGCCGACGGTGCCGTCCGGCCGCTGGATACGCGCCCGATGGACCCGCGCGACGCTGACTAGGGGCTGCGACGCGGCGCACCTCAGCGCCGCCTCTGGCTGGAAACCACGGGGTGCTTCCACTCAGCGGGGCCAGTCGCACAGCGCCTGTTCTAGCCGGCGCCCCCAGGTCGGGGTCCGCTGGTCGGCCAGCTGAGAGGTGATGACCGCTAACCCGAACTGTCCATAGGCCGATGCGATCGCGCCGCGCACGGACGACACTCGCCGAGACGCGCTCTTAAGGCAAGCCCGGACGAAGAATCGGAGCGACACGTGAGCACCTGGTCAATTGAATCCATCGAGCCGAAATTCCGGACGATCGACGGGTTGTCGATCCGCTTCGCCGAGAGCGAGACCCGAGACGACCACGCCCTTTTGTTGAGTCCCTGGCCGGAGAGTCTGTTCGCCTTCGAGCCCACCTGGTCGCGACTTGCTGAACGCACACATCTCGTGGCGATCGACCTGCCTGGGTTCGGCCATTCCGAGCGTCGCGACGAGCTGTTGTCTCCGCGAGCGATGGGAGAGTTCTTGATTCGTGTAGCCGACGCGTTCGGACTTGAGAACCCGCATGTCATCGGTCCGGACGTCGGCACCGGGGCTTCGCTGTTCGCCGCGGCGCTGTTTCCGGGTCGTTTACGGAGTCTGGTCGTCGGGAGCGGCGGCGCGGCGTTCCCACTCCAGCTCGGTAGCGTGCTGAAGGACTGGGTCGAAGCCCCCGATCTCGAGGGATACCGCAGCGCCGACCCACGGCAGATCGTCGGGGCGGCGCTGAGTGCTGACCTCGAGCGCTACGCGCTGCCCGAGTACGTCCGCGAGGACTACTTGTCCTCCTATGACGGCGATCGCTTCGTCGAGTCGATGCGCTACGTGCGCGCCTACCCAACGGAGCTTCCAATCCTCCGTGATCTGCTGCCGGGGATCCGGACTCCGGTGCAGATCTTCGCCGGCGCACATGATCCCGCGGTGCCGCCGGTCAACGCCGAGTTTCTCGACGAGCGGCTGCCCAACAGCAAGCTCGACACGATCGACGTCGGGCACTTCGTCTGGGAGGACGGCGCGGACGAGTTCGCGGCGCTCGTGACGAGCTGGTGGAGCACGGGCCACGCGAGCGCCGGTTCGGCGCGAGCAAGCTGATCTAACGGCAAGCACGCTGCGGACGTCGGAGCCACTCGAGAAAGGACCGAACATGGATGCAGTCGTCGTTGACATACCGAGCGGTAGCCAGCAGTTCTACGACCAGATCATCCCGACGCTCTTCCCGGACGGCAAGCTCCCGAAGGGCTGGCAACTGCACATCG
>Ga0302325_10000885_pt1 | contig 79837 bp, 82 predicted proteins | sample Palsa_T0_2_FD_201948 | JGI IMG/M metagenome (GOLD analysis project Ga0302325, IMG submission 201948) | Peat permafrost microbial communities from Stordalen Mire near Abisko, Sweden - Palsa_T0_2 | ecosystem: Environmental > Terrestrial > Soil > Palsa > Peat permafrost | place: Sweden: Abisko... | reverse complement strand
CCTGCCCGCCGAACGTCGCGCTCCCAGAGCTCACATCCGTGACGAACTCGCTGTTGGCTTCCACCACGGGCGCGCCCGCCGCGAACGCACCCGCCGTGCACCAGAGGACCCCCACCAGCACACAAACCCCGACAGCCAACCGAAGCCGCAACACACGAAACCTCCACCTAGTCCGAACCCCGAACCCACCCGGTCGCACCACACCCTACAACGAAACTGGCCCACATCAACCTACCACACGCCTACCCAAACAGATGGTGCGTGGGGCCACGCGGCCCCACGCACCAGACTCAACCATACAGTCAAGCAAACGGGGAATTGCTACCCCATCACCTCCACGTTTAACGTGAAGTCGAGTAACCCTTCTGTACTTTCCTGTGTAGCTTTTTCGGTCGCACCGCTACCGAACTTGGCTCGTAGCGAGTTGGTTGACTCTGCTATGGCCTGCACTCCGCTAGTCACTACAAATTTAACCGTGGCCGTTTTGGCCGATGTGTCTTCCGGTTCAATAGCGCCAATCACGGAGCCATACACTTTGTCTTTGACCGCACCGCATTCAATTTCGATTTTATTTTCGTTGCCGGTGCGCGGTTCCAGTAACAACCCGGCCTTTAATACGCTATTTTCGGTGTATGACACGACTTTGGAGCTGACGCCAATTAGGATTTCTTTACTGGTCGTGGCATTTGATGTGCTACAATTGTTACTGCTCGCCGTGCATCCGTTGAATTTGATCGTCGCGCGATCTGCCGTTGGGCTTGTGATCACACCTTCGTCCGTCGCCGACGTGCATTTGATTTCGTTGGAGCCGGACTTGAGGGCCGTGGTGCCGGCTTTGCCCGTAAACGTCGCCCCCGTTATGTTTTTCACCGTGAACGTGCCACCTACACTCGTTAAGCAGTTTGCCCCAAGGTTACTGGTTCCTGAGCCTGCTACGCACTCAAAAACTCCCAGTTCCGCCGACGCAGACGCTGACGCGATCATACCGACCGCGAGCGACGCGAGCAACGCCAGCCCTACTATCTTGATGAACCTCATGTTGGTAAACGCTCCTATTCCAAGGAGCACCGCAGAGGGCGAAGCCCTTGTGGCGACAGCCAGTTTCCCCCAGGCAAGCCGACAGCGCAACCACCCGTTTTCGGTTGACCGGACGATAATCGTCCAGGCCCAGCCGAAACGACCAGCACACCCTTCCGGCCTGGCCCGAGCGATCGACCAGCGCAGCCCAAGGCGCTTACGCACCCCATCGCGATGCTCCCTTCGTTGAACACAACCTCAGCCGAACGGCCGAGGCACGCCATCCGCGACCGCCATGAAGCCGGGCCGCCACAGACTGGGCAGTGTCTAGCACGCGATACCTGGCGACGCAAGGCTTCGCTTAATGACGCCACCGCCTCGATCCCGAAAATCCCGTAGGAGCAGGCAAAACGTCCCATCCGCGGCCACCGGCAAACGGAAACAAGCACGGCCAGGAAGGACAACTGTGTTCAGCAGCCAACGCGGTTTCCGCCCCGCACGAGCACCTCCACGGCCGCCGCCGGACCCACCAGTGGCGCGAGCGCCGCGTAGGCCATGTACGCGGCCAACCCCGGCAGCAGGTGGGCCGAGTCGTGCAGCACGTGATGGTGAACCACGCTCCAGACCGCCCCGGCGCTCGCCTCGAGCGCCACCTCAGATGGCGCGCACAAGGGCGCCACAGCCTTGGCCAGCAGCTCAGTGCAGGCTCGAAGCAATCGCTCCCTGCGCTCGAGCCCCGCCGGCCCCACACCCGAGCACTCCTCGAAGAGCACGGCCCTCAACGCCGGATCGCCGGCGACGCGCTCCATCAGCGCCCTGATCCCGCGATAGACACCTGCCAGGCTGTCCCCGTCGCCGCGTGATGCCTTCACAGCCGACAGCAGCGCTTCGAAACCCACGAGATCCAATGCGTCCAGAAAGCACTCCTGCATGCTCTCGTACGCCGCCCACACCTCATCCTCGCGCAGGCCGGCAACGCGGGCGATCCTTCCCGCGCTCAGCCGTGAATAGCCCACCTGCGCGACGACCTCCCCGGCGCCACGCAGGATTCGCGCGCCGGTGCTCCCCACCCGGGGACCAACGGGCGACCAGGACGGCACCTCCGGCTCGAGCCGCGCGGAGCCGATCCCCTCGAGCGAGAAGTACGCCGGCGAGCCGAACGAGAGCACCCACTCCGCGAGCTCCCCCGCCAGCGTCGACGCCTCGCCCGTGCGGCCGTCGAGCAGGCTCTGGCGCACCACTCGCTCGACCCCGCCGGCGAGCGCCTTCACGAGCACCGGCGGCAGCGCCGCTCCACACGGAACGCCATCGAAGCCCTGGCCAACCATCCGCTCCAACTCGAGCCTCGCGCGATCCTCTCGCACAGCCACCCGAGCCCCCGGCGACTCGAGGGCGAAGAGCACAAGGCCAACCGCATGCCGCTCGTCGGCCACCCCCTGCACGAGCGCCCGCATCCCAGCGCGCATGCCGGACTCCCAATCAGGCTCTGTCCTCTGCGCAGCCTCGATGCGCGCCGAGGCGCAGCGCATGATCCGCTCCGACGCCGCGAACAGGCAGGCGTCCTTGTTATTGAACTGCTCGTAGAACGTCCGCTTGGAGACGCCCGCCAACCGGCACAGCTGCGCGACGCTCGTCGCCTCGTAGCCCCGTGCCGCGACGCCCTCGATCATCGCGCCGAACATGCGCACCCGCTGGTTCTCGATGACGCGCTCTTTGGACGGCCCGTTCGGACGCGGCCGCAGCTTTCGGTACAGAGGCTTCGCTCGCCGTGTCCCCGGCACCGTGATCGCAACATCACTCACTATTCGGAACTTTGCCCGGGCGCGACCAAAAACTCCATATGCGTTTCCTATTCCCAGCGGACGACCGTCACGGGACGCGCACGGCCGCCGTACGACGGTGCCTGACCGGCCACATTCCCGCCAGCGTCTCCGACCTACGGCAATGATTCCGCTTTTGGACTACCGACATTTGCGGGGGAAAATGGCCTCCGCTCGGCGACCGCGCAGGGGACACCGGCAGCCGTGTTGACAAGCGCTCGGCCCGCTGCATAGTTCGCCCCTGATGCCTGCCGCCCTCACAGCAACGCGCGCCCGCACCGCGGCCGGGCCCGAGTCGGCGCGGGCGCTGCGATCACAGGACCGTTCGGCGGAGCTCACCCGCGTGGGATGGACTCCGGGCGCCGAGCTCGGCCTCGCCGAGTGGTCCGCCGTCGGGCGGCGCTTCGGCGAGATCGGCCGCTGCAGCCAGTGGTGGCTGGGTGACTGGATCCTGTACGGCAACGCGCGCTTCGGCGAGCGCTACTCGCGCGCGGTCAAGCTCACCGGCTACGACGCCCAGTCGCTCATGAACATGGTCCACGTCGCCTCGCGCTTCGACGTCTACCGACGTCGGGAGAACCTCTCCTGGAGTCATCACGCGTCGCTCGCCTCACTCCACCTCGAGCGCCAGGAGCACTGGCTCTCGCGCGCCGAAGCCGAGCGACTGTCCGTCGCCGACCTGCGTGTGGAGCTCCGCGGCGAACGTCGCGCCCGCGAGGCGGCCGAACGCACCGCATCGTCCCCGGAGGGGGAGGACGACACCACGTCCGAGCAACTGCCCGCCAACTCCCTCGTCTGTCCCAACTGCGGGGAGATGGTTCCACTGGCGCGTTGAACGGAGGTGTCTGTGACGTGCTGGTAGACACCGATTTGCTCGTCGTCGGCGCCGGCGCCAAGGGCACCGCGATCGCCATCAAGGCCAACGTGCTCAACGGCCTCGGCCTGGGGCCGGTCAGGGTCACGGTCGTCGAGGCCAGCGGGCCGGCGGCCGCTTGGATGGACGGGAACGGCGTCACCTCCAGCAGGGAGGTGCTCGCCATCAGCCCCGCTAAGGACGTCTGCTTCCCCTACCAGAGCAGCTGCGCCTTCGGCGCCGCGGGCGCTCACGTGGACGAGGCCGCGCTGCGCTTCTCCTGGCAGCGCTACCTGGTCGAGCGCGGCGACTACGCGCGCTGGGTGGACGCCGGCTCGCCGCCCGTGCAGCGTCGCGTGTACGGCGCCTACCTGGGCTGGGTGCTGGCGCAGGCGAACGCCGGCGTGGGCCTCGTGCGCGGGCGCGTCGCGCGCGTGTCGCTGAGCGCCGAGATGGACCGCTGGGTCATCGACGTCGCCGGCGAGCACGAGCCGGCGCGCTACTGCTGCCGCGCGTTCGTGCTCACCGGTCCGGGCGTGCACCGTACGATCCCCCACGACCTCGAGGCCGCGCCGCGCGTGCTCGACTGCGACAGCGGGCGCATGGAGATCACCCGCGTGCCCGTCGCGCAGAGCTCGGACATCGCCATCGCCGGCGGCGGTGAGAGCGCGCTCAGCTGCATGGAGTTCGTGCGCGCCACGAGGCCCGACGCACGCCTGACGGTCTACACGCCGGGCCTGCCGATGAGCCGAGTGGAGAGCTTCGTCGAGAACCGGGTCTTCTCCAATCCGGAGGTGATCGACTGGCCGTCGCTGAGCGCGGACGTCCGCCGCGACTTCATCGTGCGCAGCGACCGCGGCGTGTTCGGCCCCGAGCGGATCGCCGCGTTCGCCTACGACGAGCGCACGCGCTTCGTCGATGGGCGCGTCGTCAACGTCACCGCCCCGCGCGCAGGCGCGGGGATACGCGTCGAGCACGCCCTGCGCGACGGCCTGGAGAGCGCCGAGCACGACTATCTGATCAACTGCACCGGCTTCGACCTGCTCGAGCAGTTGCGCACGCTGCTCTCCGATAGCGCGCGCGCCGAGCTCGAGCGCCGCGCCGGTCCGGTGTGGGACCGCCAGCCCGCGGCCGAGCTCGCCTTCGGGCGCTTCCTCGAGCTCGCCGGCGTGCGCCCGCTGCTGCAGCTGCCGGGCCTGGCGGGCCTCAGCCAGGGACCGGGCTTCGCCAACCTCGGCTCGCTCGGTGTGCTCGCCGACCGGGTGCTGGAGCCGCTGTTCGCGAGCGAGGGCGAGCCTAGCCCACGGGGGCGGGCTCGGCGGGAGGCCGCGCGCCGTCCCGGCCCCCTGCTCGGTCGCGGCCGGGGCGCCTGCGCCTGATCACCGCGCGCGCCTCGCACGGCGCGAACGCCACGGAGCTGCGCGTGGCGCGCTGCGGGCCGGAGGACGCAGGCGCCGGCGCCAGCTCCACCTCGCGCAGCACCGTCTGCAGCACCAGCTTCATCTCGAGCTGCGCGAACGCGGCCGCCACGCAGCGGCGCACGCCGCTGCCGAACGGGATCCACGTGTAGTTGTCGGGCGCGCGCTCGAGGAAGCGCTCGGGCGTGAAGCGGAAGGGGTGCGGATAGACGTCCTCGCGGTGGTGGACGAGGTAGATGCAGGGCGCGACGATCGTGCCCGCCGGGATCGTGTGACCGGCGAGCTCCATCGGCTCGACGAGGCCGCGCATCACCAGCGGCACCGCCGGGCACAGGCGCAGGATCTCCCTCACGACCGCTTCCGCGTAGGCGTCCTGCTCGCCCGCGCGCGCCTCCTCGCGCACGCGGGCGAGCTTCTCGGGATGGCGCAGCAGGCGCTCGAACGCCCACGCCAGCGAGGTCGCCGTCGGACCGTCGGAGAGCAGTGTGATCAGTTCGTCGCGCAGCTCCTGCTCGGTCATCGGCTCGCCGTGCTCGTCGTAGGCCTGCTCCAGCAGCGAGAGGATGCCCTGCTCGCGCGGGTCGCCCGGTGAGCCACGCCGGCGGCGCACCTCCTCGAGCAGGGCGGCCTCCACGGGTGCGATCGCCTCGCGGAAGCCGCTGCTGCGCCTGAGCAGGCGCGAGCCGAACGCCGCCACCAGCGTCAGGCGCGAGGAGTCGTTCAGCCAACTCGTGAGGTTGGCGAGCAGCCCGCGCAGGCGCTCCATGCGCTCGCCCTCCGTCGTCCCGAACACGGCGCGCATCACCACCTCGTTGCTAATCGCCTGCATCCGCGGCCACAACGCGAACGGCTCGCCCACCGGCCAGCGTGCGATCTCCTCGCGGGCCACCGCCACCATCATCTCGCCGTAGCCCCGCATCCGCTGCCCGTGGAAGGAGGGCAGGATGAAGCGCCTGTGCGCCATGTGCTCGGGCTCGTCCAGGAGCATCACCGAGCGCGGGCCCAGCAGCGGACCGAGCAGCGGGTTGGCCTCGCCCGCGCCCGCGCGCACGAGCTCCGGGCTGACCGTCAGCACCTTCCCGACGTCCTCGGGATCGCTCAGCAGCACCCACGGGCGCCCGCCGCGCACGCGCAGCGTGAAGATGTCTCCGTAGCGCCGCCGGCAGCTTTCCATGAACGGCAGCGGGCGCAGCGCCCAGCCGAGCGCCTGCAGCGCGCTGGGGAGCGTCGGTCCGGGCGGCAGCGCGGCGCCAACGTGCCCGCGCACGCGGCGCGTTCGGGCAGGCGGCATCGAAAAGGTGCGCTCGTTCACGACGGGTCCTATGGTGACCCGCCCAGGCTCGGCCACGCAAACACGGCTGCCGCGGCGGCTCGGAGAGGCGGATGCCGGGTCCTGGCACCAGTACCTTAATCGGTGAAAGGAGCGGCCTTAAACGCCGTTGATCCGGGTTCGAGCCCCGGCTGGTGCATCGGCAAACCACCACCCGTGCACCAGATGCTCACCACCAATCTCTTCGACTACTTCGAGGCGGCTCCCGGGAACGGCGAGGCGGGCGGGCGCTGGGCGGCGCGCACACCGCTGCGCCCGAGCGAGCGCTTCGACCTGAAGCTCGTGCCGCGCTCGCCGGGCTGGCGCGAGGATGGCGCCACGGTCGCCGAGCTCGAGCGGATCGCGCGTGAGCCGTGGGTCGCCGACGTCACCCGGGACGCGAGCGGCGGCGTCGAGCTGCGCCTCGACGACGACTGGATCGAGATGACGGGCGGCGCGCTGGAGGAAGGCGACGGCGGCGAGGAGCGGCTCTCAGACCTGGCGCGCGGAGAGCGCTTCTCGATCCAGTTCTGGGACGCGAACGCCACCAAGGCGCTCCACGTCGGCCACCTACGCAACCTCGCCATTGGCAACGCGGTGGCGGCGGCGCTCGCGCAGGCGGGTGCCCAGGTCGAGCGCCGCGCGCTGATCTCCGACGCCGGACGCAGCATGGGCGAGGCGATGGCCGGCGTCATGAACAGCGGGCGCCACGCGCAGGCGTGGCCCGACCGCAACGAGAAGTCAGACCACTTCGTCGGCTGCTGCTACGCGGAGTACGTAGCCGCGGGGCGCTCGTTCAACGGCAAAGCGAGCGAGCACCCGGAGGACTCGCTCACGCGCGAGCTGACGCTGCGAGACGACGACGCCGACGCGCTGCTGCGACGCGTGCTGTGCGGCGACCGCGAGGCGCTCGAGCTGTGGTACAAGACGCGCGCCTGGGTGATCGCGGGCCAGCGAAAGACGCTGCAGCGGCTCGGCATCGCCTTCGACCGCGTGTTCTTCGAGTCGGACTTCCTCTCCGAGGCCGCCGAGCTGACCGCCTGCGGGCTGCGCGACGGGCTGCTGCGCCGGCGCGAGGACGGCGTCGTCGTGTACCCGACCGGGCGCGAGGACTTCGACGAGTTCCCGCTCGTGCGCGGCGACGACCTGCCCACGCAGCACATGCGCGCGCTCGCCTACTGGATGGCAGCGCCGGGGCTCGAGGGCATGACCTCGATGCAGGTGTGCGGGGCGGAGTGGGTCTCGCACGTCATCTGCCGCCGTCAGCTGATGGGCCTGTTGATGTCCGACGGAGGCGCCGGCATGCACCCCACCGGCGACATCTTCCACGGCATGGTCTCGCGCCAGAAGCGCGCCGTCGCCTCCAGCGAGGAGGGGGCGCTGCTGATCGACGAGCTGACCGAGTGGCTCGAGGGCCAGATCGAGCAGGACCCCCGCGGCGAGCAGGTGCTGGCGAGGCTGGGGTCGGCAGAGCGCATCGCCGGGCAGGTCGCCCTCGGCTACTTCGTGCCGCGCCCCGTGAGCCCGCGCGTGGACTTCGAGCCGGAGAAGCTGCTCGATGCGCGCGAGTCCCCCGGCTGGGAGCTCGCGCAGGCGCGGGCGCGCCCGGGTCGGGTCCCGCCGCCGTCCGTGCGACCCGCGGAGGATCCCGACTATCGCTTCGCGGTCGTGCAGGGCGAGCTCCACCGCCGCCATCTGCGCCTGGCGGTGGAGCGCCTCGATGCCGGGCCGCTCGCCCGCTACGTCACCCACCTCGCGCGCTGGTACCTGGAGGCTCAGCGAAGCGAGCGGGTGGCGCGCGTGGCGCACACGCTGCTCGACCGTGGGGCACGCGGTCTCGGCCTGGAGGAGGCGCGATGACGACGCTACTCGTGGACAACTACGACTCCTACACCTACAACGTGTTCCACATCCTGGCGAGCGTCTCGGGCGAGGAGCCGATCGTGATCCAGAACGACACCGTCTCGTGGGGGGCGCTCTCGCGCTGGGACTTCGACGCGATCGTCATCTCCCCAGGCCCCGGGCACCCCGACCGCTGGCACGACTTCGGCGTGTGCTCGGACATCCTGCGCTTCAGCGAGGTGCCGCTCCTCGGCATCTGCCTCGGCCACCAGGGTCTCGGGCGCCTGCTCAATGGCGTCGTGGGAGCCGCGCCGCTGCCGATGCACGGTCGCGTCAGCCACGTGCGCCACGTCGCCAGCGGCCTGTTCGCGGGCATTCCACAGAACTTCTCGGTCGTGCGCTACCACTCGCTCGCGGTCACCGGGCCGATCGGGCCGGAGGGCCGCGTGACCGCGTGGACCGACGACGGCGTGGTGATGGGGATCGAGCACCGCAGCCGCCCGCTGTGGGGCGTGCAGTTCCACCCCGAGTCGGTGTCCACCGAGCACGGGCACACGCTGATCGAGAACTTCTACGCGCTCGCGCGTGCCAGCAAGCCGGCGCGCTCACCGGGCTCCAGGCGCCTGGTGACGCCGGCCCAGCGACCGCCGGAGCGCGCGGGCCCCGCGCCCAGCCGGCGCCTCGCGCGGCGTACGATCGAGGGCGAGCCCTCGTGCGAGCGCGTCTTCGCAGGGCTGTTCGGACAGGCCGAGTACGCGTTCTGGCTGGACAGCGCGGACGCGCCCACGCGCCTGGCGCAATGCTCCTACGTGGGCACGAGCACCGGCCCCGAGCGCTGCGTGCTCGAATACGACGTCGAGCGCACGGCCGTCACGATGCACCGCGACGGCGCGAGCAGCGTCGAGCGCCGCTCGGTGTTCGACGTGCTCGAGCGCGAAACGGCAGCCAACAGGCTCGAGTCGCCCACAGGCGTCGTGCGTGGGCTCGTCGGCGGCTTCGTCGGCTACCTCGGCTACGAGTGCAAGGCCGACTGCGGCTCGCGGGGCGTCCACCGCTCGGACATGCCGGACGCGGTCATGATGCTCGCCAACCGCGTGGTCGCGGTCGACCATGTCCACAAGCTCACCCATCTGCTGGCGCTGCTCGACGAGACGGAGGAGCTCGTCGAGCACTGGCTCGACGAAGCCGAGACGGTCGTGCGCGCGGCGCTCGTGGAGCGGCAGACGGAGGCGTCGACGGGACGGGCGGGTAACCCATCCCGGGCAGAGCGCACAGGCGGACACCCCGACGGGAGTCTCGACGCCCCGCCTGCCGTGAGCTTCCGCTGCGGGCGCGGGCGGCGCCAGTACCTCGCCGACATCGACCGCGCGCAGGCGGCGCTCGCGGCGGGCGAGTCATATGAGGTGTGCCTGACCGACCAGATCTCCACCGACGCGAGCCCCGACCCCTTCGAGCTGTATCGCGTGCTGCGGCGCAGCAACCCCGCGCCGTTCGCCGCCTACCTGAAGCTGGGCGAGGTGGCGGTGGCCAGCTCCTCGCCCGAGCGCTTCCTGTCGGTCGACCGCGAGCGCCGCGTGCAGGCGCGGCCGATCAAGGGCACGGCATCGCGCTCCGCGGACCCGGCGGTCGACGAGGCGACGCTCGACGCGCTCCTGCACGACGAGAAGACCTTCGCCGAGCACCTGATGATCGTCGACCTGCTGCGCAACGACCTGGGACGGGTGTGCGAGGTGGACAGCGTGCGCGTGTCGGAGTTCATGGCCGGCGAGCGCTACCGCACGGTGTTCCAGCTGACCTCGACGATCGTCGGCCTGCTCGCCCGCGGGCGCACGCCGGTGGACTGCGTGCGCGCGTGCTTCCCCGGCGGATCGATGACGGGCGCGCCGAAGCTGCGCACGATGGAGATCATCGACGATATCGAGCGGGAGGCGCGGGGCGTGTACTCCGGCGCACTCGGCTACTTCGGGCTCGACGGCACCGTCGACCTCAGCATCGTGATCCGCACGATCGTGCTGCGACCCGATCGCACGACCATCGGCGCGGGGGGCGCGATCGTCACGCAGTCGAACCCGGCGGAGGAGTTCGAGGAGTTCCTGCTGAAGGCGCGCGCGCCGATGGCGGCGATCGCGCGCACGGTCACGGGCAGCGACGCGCCCGACACCTGGACGGTCGAGCGCGAGCCCGCGAGGGCGCGGGCGGGAGCGCTGTGAGCGAGATCCGCTCGGCGAGCCGTGAAGGGTCCGGCCGGGGCGCATCGCCCGTCATGGCGGCGCCCACCGCCTGGGCGATCCGCCCCGCGCGCGCGGATGACGCCGAGGGCGTGGCGGCGGCGGTGCGGGAGCTGCTGCTCGAGCTCGACGGCACGCCCGGCGAGCTCTCGGAGATGGCGGAGGCAGCGCGCGCGCTGATCGTCGATCCCGCCGCGGGCGCGGTGCTCGTGGCGGAGGCCGGGGACGGGCTCGTGGGGGTGCTCGGCGCGAGCTGGCAGGTGGCGATCCACGTACCGGGGGCGTATGCCCTGATCCAGGATCTGTGGGTGCGAGCCGACTGGCGCGGGCGCGCGGTCGGCCGCGGTCTGCTCGAGGAGCTCTTCCGGCTCGCCGGCGTGCGCGGCTTCGCACGCGTGGAGGTCGGGCTGCCGCGCGAGTCCTTCGCGCGCTTCGCCGCCACCGAGGCCTTCTATGAGGGCAACGGCTTCACCGCCAACGGACCGCGCATGCGCAGGCTGCTGGCGTGAGCGGGATGCTGATGGTCGAACAGCGCGTGCGGGCTCCGGCGCTCCAGCGCTGGCTGTTGAGCCGCGACGGGGTCAGGCTCGAGGGCCAGGATCACGACCGGCGCCTGTCGGAGCTGCGGACCGGTCTGGCGCGCCACCCGGCGGTGCGCTCGGTGAGCGCCGAGACGGACGCCGATGAGCTCGAGCTGACCCTGCGCGCGCTGCACGAGCCGGGCTATCTGCGCGCGCTGGCGGCGGTCGACTCCGAGGAGCCCTTATTGATGGAGGAGTTCGCAGCGCCCGGCATGGCGCCCGACACGCCCGTCAGCGCCGGTGTCGCCCGGGCCGCGTTCGAGGGGGTGCGCACGGCGATCGCCGCGGCGCGGGCGATCGTGGGTGGCGAGCGCTTTGCCTACGCCCTGTGCCGGCCACCCGGTCACCACGCCGGCCCGGGCTGGCTCGGCGGCTGCTGCTACCTCAACAACGCCGCCGCCGCCGCGTACACGTTGCTCGCGGGCGGCGCCGGCCCGGTGGCGATCCTCGACCTCGACATCCACTACCCCAACGGCACCGCGGCGATCGCCGCGCGCATGGCGGACACAAGCCTTCACTCGCTGCACGCGTGGCCGGTGGTGAACGTCCCATCGCACTCGGCGCGACCGGGCAGCGAGCGCGAGCGGCTCGTCGAGTTCAGGCACGCCCCCGCCGAGGAGCGCTACCTCAGCACGCTGGCCGCGTCGCTCGACGTGCTCAGCGAGTCGGCCGCCGCGATCGTGCTGTCGCTCGGCTACGACACCGTGCGCGGCGACCCGCACGGCAGCTGGCGCTTCTCGCCCGAGATCTTCGTGGAGATCGGGAGCCTCTTGGCGGGCACGGGGCTGCCCGTGTGCGTCGTCCAGGAGGGCGGTTACGCCCTGGACTCGCTGGCCGACTGCGGCCACGCGTTCGCCAGCGGGCTGCTCGCAGACGGGGAGGACGAGCGGTGAGCAGCCTCGAGCCCTTCCGCCGCCGTCTGGACGCGCTCGACGAGGAGATCACGAGGCTGCTCGGGGCGCGCTTCGAGGTGTGCCGCGAGATCGCCCTGCACAAGCGCGCTCGCGGCATCGCCATGATGCAGCCCGAGCGCGTCGCCGAGGTGCGCCGTCGCTACCTCGCCCGCGGCGCGGAGCTCGAGCTGCCGCCCGACTTCACGGCCGCGCTGTTCGAGCTGCTGATCGGGGCCACGTGCAAGCTGGAGGACGAGCTGATCGGCTCGCTGTCCGACGACGAGCTGATCGAGCCGCCGCCCGCGCCGGGGGGACTCGCGGCGTGACCCGCCCGACCTTCATCACGCTGGGGCCAGCGGGGACCTGCCACGAGGCCGCGCTGCTGCGCTACCTCGAGTTCCAGGGGATCGCCTCGGCGAGGATCGTGCTCGTCGAAGACCTGCTGGCGGCGATCGATGAGGTGCGCGAGCGCGAGGACACGTTCCTCGTGCAGTGCAGCGCCCACCTGCAGGTCCATCTCGTGACCGAGCGCCACTACCGCGAGGTGTTCGTGCTCGACACGTTCATCTACCCGACCAAGGAGCTGGCGCTGCTCGTCCGCACCGACGTCGCCCATCCCACGAGCCTCGGCATCGTCTCAGCGACCCGCGGCTACACCGACCTGGAGCGCTGGGAGCGAATCGTGGACGAGCCGTCCAAGCCGGTCGTCGCCCGTCACCTGCTGGCGGGCCGCTACCACGCCGGCCTGACCCACCTGCACCACGCGGCCGAACACCCTGACGCGCTGCGCGTGGAGGAGGTCTACGGCGCCGTGGACACGACGTGGGTCGTGTACGGCAGGCGCAAGCGCTTCCGCGGCGAGGTCATCGGCCAGCGGGCGCCGTGGCTGTTCACGGGCGAGCCCGAGCCGGCGAGCGATCTCCAATCGGCGCTCGAGCACGTCTGAGCGGCACGTACCTCGCACGCGGCACGTACCCCCGCGCCGGGGGTTTTACCCGTCAGGCAGCCTGTAGGCGGTGATCGACGGCGTCTGCCCGCTTTCGAGCGGGACGCCGGCGGGCGCGACCAGCGTGTCGCCGGCGACCTCGACGCCCGTGTTGGTCCCAGCGGGAAGCTGGATTTCGGAGGCGGTTTCGCCGCTGCCGGCGTCGAGCGCGTACACCGTGCCGTTGAAGGTGGTCGCGAACACCAGGTCGTTGACGGCCGTGGCGGCCCCGAAGGCCGAGACCGGGAGCTTACGGTCCCACTCGAGCTTCCCCGTGGCCACGTTCAAGGCCACCAGTTCGCCGCTCGAGGGGCCGCCTTCCTCGGGTTCGAGGCGCTTGGTGTACGTCACCGAGTGGTTGACCACGGGCACGAACACACTCGTGCCGTTCGTGGCCATCGGCGCGATCACGCCGCCCAGCAGGCCGGGGTACACGGTCTCCGGGAGCACAAGCCGCGAGTATTCGTGTCTCATCGCGTACACGCCGTCTTCGTCGTGCCCGTTGTGGATGCCCACCGCACGCTTCCACAGGAGCCTTCCGTCGCCGGCGTCCAGGGCCAGCACGAAGCCTCCCTTGCCGGCCGCGAGCACGATTTCCCTGCCGCCCACGTGCACGAGGATCGGCGGGTCCTGGAGGTCGCGGTCATACAGGTCGTGCGGCGTCAGCTGGTAGTACCACTGGAGCTTGCCGGTGGTGGCGTCGAGCTTGACGATCGAGTCGGTGTACAGATTCGGTCCGGGCCGGCTCGACCCCCACGGGAAGGCCGCGGTCCCGGGAAACGGCGCGGGGTTGCCGATACCGATGTACATGGAGCCGTGTTCGTCGAAAGCGGGCGAGTACCACAGGCCGCCGCCGGAGTTGATGGCGGTGTTCTCGGGCGACCACAGGTCTTCGGGCGCGGTGTCGAAGCGCCACAGCCGGCGGCCGGTCTTCGCGTCGAGGGCCCACAGGATCCCCACGGCCCCGCCACCGTAGAACTGTTCGACGGTCCCCGGCACAGTGGAAACGTAGACGATGCCGTCGTGGTAGCCGGGCGCCATGTCGATGCCCTCGTGGGCGTTGCGCACGAGCGTCACCGCCCACAGTTGCTGGCCGGTCTTCTCGTTCAGCGCGAACGCCGCCTCCTGGGTGGCGCCGAAGACCTCGCCGCCCGCCACGACAAGGCCGTTCGGACCCTGGTCCGGCGACGCGTAGGTCTTGGTCCAGAGGACCTTGCCCGTCTGCTCTTCGATCGCCTCGACATTGGAGTCGAGGTCCTGCGAGAAGATCACGCCGTGACTGATCACCGGCGCAGAGGAGTAGCTGCCGTACTCGCTCCTGGCCGTCAGCGGCAGCCTCCATGCGACCTGCAGGCGCGAGACGTCGGCGCTGTCGATCGGGCCGCCGACGTAGCGGGTGTTGGACGGGTTGGCGTTCGCGTAGCCAGAGCCCGTGAGCAGCGAGCTGGCCGAGGAGGACGAAGACGCCAGCGCCACGATCCCGATCGCCACGGCGGCCGTCAGAACGACCGCGCCAGCGAGGAGCCACACCGCCTTGGAGGAGCGGACGCCGCGGGTCGAGCCGCGGCCAGGGGCGGGGTTCATGCGCGGACGCTAGTCGGCGCGCTCAGGAAGTGTCAACCAATTGAACAGTTTGTTTCTGTCTGTGTCAGACGCAGCGCCCCCTCGTCGCATGCGACCCATCCGCCGCACATGCGACAGGCAGCTTGGCACTGGTAGCTGGCTATTTCAGCCGTTCTCTCGATGACCACTGGCGCGCTTGAAACTCTAGTGTTTATCGTTGCCCCGGACGAATTACCCAACTATGGTTCCGTGGCCAGCTAGTTGAACTTCTCGCCCATAAAGATCTCCCCGAGCCAAGACAGGGACCAGGTGCCAATGCCCAAAACTCGTCCAGCAGCAGCCAGAGCCACCGACAACGGCCAGGAACCCGCCTGGTCGATCCCCAGCCTGCGTGAGCCGCGCTACTCGCAGTCGCTGGAGCGCGGCCTGGCGATCCTCGGCTGCTTCACGCCCAAGCGACCGGTGCTGGGCATCGCGGACATCGCAGACGAGCTGGGCATGAGCCGTTCGACCACGCACCGCTATGTGATCACGCTGGTGGCGCTCGGCTACCTCGAGCAGGGCGCCTCGCGCAAGTACCGCCTGGGCCTGCGGGTGACCGACCTGGGGATGTCGGCGCTGAACTCCACGGGCCTGCGCGAGCACGCCCACCCCTACCTCGAGGAGCTGCGCCAGCGGACCTCCTACACGACCAGCCTGGGCGTGCTCGAGGGCACCGAGGTTCTGTACGTGGACCGCGTGCGGAGCTTCCGCCGCGGCCAGGGCAGGATCGACCTGAACCTGCACACGGGCTCGCGCGTGCCGGCGTACTGCACGTCGATGGGCAAGCTGCTGCTGGCGAACCTGCCGCAGGACGAGCAGCGCGACCTGATCGCGCAGATGAAGCTGACCAAACGCGGCCCGAACACGATCACGAGCAAGAAAGCGCTGCGCGAGGAGCTCGACGACATCAACGCGGCGGGCTTCGCAGTCGACGACCAGGAGCTCGCCAGCGAGCTGTACGCGATCGCTGCGCCGGTGCGCAACGAGGCGCGCGAAGTGGTGGCCGCGGTGAACCTCGCGGCCCACAGCTCGATGATCTCGCTGGAGGAGCTGGTGGACGCGCTCGGCCCCCACCTGGTGTCCACCGCGGACCGCATCTCCGCGCGCCTGGGCTACAGGCGCGACGACGAGCAGAGCTAAGCAATAGCCTTCGCGGCGGCCATGCGCCGTCTGCTCGCCTCGTCCTGCCTGCCCCTGGCCGCGCTCGCGCTCGCGGCCTGCGGCGCCGCGCCCGCGACGTCCACGTCCGGCTTCAGCGGCGCCGAGCGCGAAGTGGCGCAGACGATCGCGAGCCTCCAGTCCAACGCGACCTCCGCGGAAGAGCGCAAGATCTGCGAACAGGACCTGGCCGCGTCGGTGGTCAGCCGCCTGGGCGGCGTCAAGAGCTGCGAAGCGGCGATCAAAACCCAGCTGGGCGGCGTGGACAACCTGGAAGTGGCCGTGGCCTCGGTGAAGATCGCCCCCCACGGCACCACGGCGACCGCGACCGTGAGGAGCATCCACGAAGGCAAGACCCGCCCGAGCAACGTGGCGCTCGTCAAGGAAGGCGGGAAGTGGAAGATCTCGGGGCTGTAGCGCGGGTGTACGGTCCGCGCTCCGGACACGGCGGCCGCGGTCCCTGCTGAGACGCGGCGCCGGCGCAGCGCGATCGGCTCGAGAGACAATTGTCTGTAGTACAAAGGTCAGCAGTGCGGGATAGTCGGGCCCGTGCCCGATTCGTTGCAGACCTTCGCCGACAACCTGCGTCTGGTGCGCACGGAACGCGGCCTCACCCAGGAACAGCTGGCTGACGCGGCCGGCCTGCACCTGACCCACATATCCAAGATCGAGCGGTGCCTGTGCGAGCCGGGCGCGCGCACGGTGGCGAAGCTTGCACAGGGTCTGCGCATCTCGGCAGGCCCGCTGTTCGACGGGATCGACGGCGGTGAGCTCGAGTCCGTCGGAGCGCTGATCCCCGACTGACGCGCACGAGTGCCGCCTCGTCGGCCTGATGTCGCACGCGGATTGCATCCCAGGAGCGTGGTTGGATGCCGACGGTAAGCTTGATCGGCGATGCCCACGTTGATTCTGGATCCCCCACCGCACATGTTGGAGGAGCTCCTCGAGCAGCGCAGGCGGATTGGCGCCGACCGCCACGACGAGGTATGGAAGGGCGTGTACCACATGGTTCCTGGGCCAGGAGCACCGCATTCTTTTGTCGCGCATCAGGTTTCGGTGCTGCTCGACGCGCCCGCCCGCGCCGCCGGGTTGTACGTCGGCCTGGAGTTCAACGTGGGGTTGAGCAAGGACGACTACCGTGTCCCGGATCTCGGCGTCCACCGCGAGCTGCGCACGGAGAAGTGGGTTCCGACGGCGGCGATCGTCGTGGAGATCCTCTCCCCAACAGATGAGGCGTGGCAGAAGCTCCCGTTCTACGCCGAGCACGGCGTCGACGAGCTGCTGTTCGTCGACCCTGTTAAACGGTCGGTGACGTGGCTGGCGCTGCGCGACGGCTCCTACGACCCGGTCGAGCACAGCGCGCTGATCGAGCTGAGCGCGTCCGAGCTCGCGCAGCGGATCGACTGGCCGCCCGAATAGCGGACGCTCGTCAGCTCAGCGCCCGGCCGTACTGGCGCTCGTAATAGGCCCGGTAGTCCCCGGAGCGGATCGGCTCCCACCACCAGGCGTTCTCGCGATACCACGCGACCGTCTGCTCGAGGCCCTCGTCGAAGCGCACCCGCGGCGACCAGCCGAGCGCGCGGACCTTCTGCGAGGACAGCGAGTAGCGGCGGTCGTGCCCCGGGCGGTCGGTGACGTGCTCGATCTGCGACGCGCTCGCCCCGGTCAACTCGACGATGCGGTTAACGACGACCATGTTGACGACCTCGTCGGGGCCCCCCGCGTTGTACACCTCGCCCGGCTGCCCGTGCTCGAGCACGTGGCCGATGGCGGCGGCGAAGTCCGTCGAGTGGATCCAGTTGCGCACCTGCATGCCGTCCCCGTACACGGGCAGCGAGTCGCCGTGCAGGGCGTTGAGGATCATCAGCGGGATCAGCTTCTCGGGGTACTGGTAGGGGCCGTAGTTGTTGGAGCCGCGACAGATCAGCGCGGGCAGGCCGTAAGTGTGGAAGTAGCTGGCCACGAGCAGGTCCGCGCCCGCCTTCGTGGCCGAGTAGGGCGAGGACGGGGCCAGCGGGCTCTCCTCCGTGAAGGTGCCCTCCTCGATCGAGCCGTACACCTCGTCGGTCGACACCTGCACGTAGCGCAGCTCGCGCTCGCGCGCTGCCTCCACCAGCACGTAGGTGCCGAGCGCGTGCGTGGCCACGAACGCGTCGGGCTCGGCGATCGAGCGGTCGACGTGGGTCTCCGCGGCGAAGTTCACGATCGCCTCCGGCGAGCCGGCCTCGATCGCCGCGGCCACCGCCTCGCGGTCCTCGATCGCGCCCCGCAGGAAGCGAAAGCGGGCGTCGTCGGCGAGGTCGCGGAGGTTCTCCTCGCGCCCGGCGTACGTGAGCTTGTCGAGCACGGTCACCTCGTCGCCGTGCTCGAGCACGCGCTGGCGCGCGAACGTCGAGCCGATGAAGCCGGCGCCGCCGCAGACGAGCAGTTTCATGCGCGCATCATCCCAGCGCGCGCCGCCAGGTAGCCGGCGAGCCCGTCCTGCCACGGTGGCAGCGGGATCACGTCGTCGCGCTCTGACTCGAGCGCCGACCACGCGGGCCGGGGCGCCGGGCGCGGCATGTTCTCCGTCGTGGTCTCCTCTACGCGACAGCTCACCTCCGCCTGGCGGAAGATCTCGGCGGTGAAGCCGTTCCAGGAGACGTGGCCGGTGCCCGCCAGGTGCACGAGGCCGGCCACGCCGCGCTCGATCAGCCCGAGCAGCGCGGGGGCGAGATGGCCGGTCCAGGTGGGGCAGCCGACCTGGTCGGTGACCACCTGCACGGCCTCCCGCTCGGCGGCCAGCGTCAGCATCGTGTCCGCGAAGTTCCGCCCACCCGTGCCGAATAGCCACGAGCTGCGCGCCACCGTGTGGCGCGGCGAGGCCGCCAGCACTTCGCGCTCGCCCTCGAGCTTCGTCTGGCCGTACACCGATCGCGGCCCCGTCGGATCGGACTCGAGGTACGCGCGCGGCGCGCCGGTGCCATCCACGAACGCCTCCCCACTAAACACATAATCGGTCGACACGTGCACGAGGGGGACCCGTTCCCACGCGGCCGCCATCGCCAGGTTGCGCGCTCCGTCGGCGTTCACCGCGTGCGCCTGCTCGCGGTGGGCCTCCGCGCCGTCCACGTCCGTCCACGCGGCGCAGTTGAGCACCGCCTCCGGGTGGATGGCCGCGAACGCGTCTTCCACCGCGCGCGGGCTCGTGATGTCGAGCTCCTCGACGTCCACCGCCACGAGCTCGTGGCCCGCCGCCGTGGCGACCCGCAGCACGTCGAAGCCGAGCATCCCCGCCGCGCCTGTCACCAGCAGCTTCACAGGATCGAGATGTCGGAGTTGTCACCCACCATGAAGCGGTACGCCCGCGGCTGGCGGTCGCCGCGGCGCACGGTCACGTTGCGCCCCAGCAGCGAGGACTCCATGCGCCCGTCCAGGTCGCAGATCGTGCATCCGGCCAGCACGATCGAGTGCTCGACCTCGGCGTTGGCGATCGTGCAGCCCTCGCCGATCGCCGTGTACGGGCCGATGTAGCAGTCGCTCAGGCGCGTGTCCGCGCCGATCACCGCCGGACCGCGGACGGTCGTGCGCTCCAGATGCGCGCCTGGTTCGATCACCACGCGCCCGTCCACCTGCGAGTCCACCAGCTCGCCCTCCACGCGCTCGCCGAGGTTGTCCAGGATCAGGCGGTTGGCCTCCAGCATGTCCTCCAAGCGACCCGTGTCCTTCCACCAGCCGCGCACGATGTGCGGCTCCACCCGCATGCCCGCGTCCACCACGTGCTGGATCGCGTCGGTGATCTCGAGCTCGCCGCGCGGCGAGGGCGCGATCGCCCGCGCCGCGTCGTGGATCGCTGCCGTGAACATGTACACGCCCACCAGCGCCAGATCCGTCTTCGGGTGGGCGGGCTTCTCCACCAGGCGCACAACGCGCGCCAGTGCGCCGTCCGGGCCTTGCGCGTCCGGGCTCGCGAGCTCGGCCACGCCGTAGTTCTCCGGGTCGGGCACCGGCGTCAGCAGGATCAAGGCATCGGGCGCGTGCTCGCGAAAGGCCGCCACCAGCTCGGAGATCCCGCCCTGCAGCAGGTTGTCGCCCAGGTACATCACGAACGGGCTCGCCCCCAGGAACGACTCGGCCGTCAGCACCGCGTGGGCCAGGCCGAGCGGCTCGTCCTGGACGATGTAGGTGATGCTCACGCCGAACCGCGAGCCGTCCCCGGCCGCCGCTTCGATCTCCGGGCCGGTCTCCGGCGCGATGATGATCCCCACCTCCTCAATCCCCGCCTCCGCCATCGCCTCGATGCCGTAGAACAGCACCGGCTTGTTCGCCACCGGCACGAGCTGCTTGGCGCTCGTGTGGGTGATCGGGCGCAGGCGCGTGCCCTTGCCTCCGGAGAGGATCAGTCCCTTGAGCGGCTCCATCGCGCGCTCACCCTAACGGTTCCTCCTCGGCGAGCCCTTCGGCGCGGATCACGAGCGTGACCGGCCTCACGCCGAGCGCTCTGGCGAGCGCGACAAGCAGCACGTAGTCCGGGTCGAGCCGCCCGGCCTCGAGCGCTCCGATGCGCCGCTGTGGGACCCCGGTCGCGGCCGCGAGCTGGGCCTGACTCAGACGGCGCTGCTCGCGCAGCTCGCGAACGGCGCGGCCGAGGAGAGCCAGATCGCGGATCCGTTGTGCTTCCTTCGACAAAGAAAAGTCTCGCAAACTGGTTGGTAGACAACTGTCTGCGGCCCTGATACGTGAAACTTGTCCTAACTCCTCCTCGGCGGGATGCGTAAGGCTCCCGGCCGTGCCGCCCGAGAGGAAGTCCCAGCCGAGGCCCGAGCTTGCAGCGCTAGGCAAGGCGATCGAGGATCGGATCAGCGAAGTGGACGGGATGACCCGCGAGTCGGTCTGGCGCGACACCCGTACGGACGACAGCGACACCGGCATCGACGTCAGGCGCATCGGCGGCTACATCCGCGGCGAGCACGACCCCGGCTACACCACGCTGAAACGCCTGTGCAAGGGCCTCCATCTCTCCCTGGGCGAGTTCACGATCCGTGTGGAAGCGCTTGAAAAAGAGCCGCCGGAGAGCGAGTAGCGTGCGGGGCGCGTGCGGCTTTTGGTCAGTAGACCCCGCCCAGCTTGCGGTGGTCCCAGCTCGCCCTGCGCCGCTCCACGAACTCGAGCGCCACGCGCTTGGCCGCCTGCTTGTCGACCATCTCGGCGACCGCGTCGGGCAGGTTCGTTACCGGCGGCTGGCCGCGCGACGCGGCGTAGCGGGCGAAGATCTCCCTGCCGAGCGCGGTGACGGTCTCAAGGTCGCGGTGGATCATCACGGTGCACTCGAGCATCGTGCCGCGAAGCTGCTCGTAGGACTCGCCCGCCTCGACCTGCAGCGTGGCCCGCGGGTCGCGCTCCAGGTTGCGGACCTTCTGCGAGCTCGCGTACGTCCACGCCCACAGGCGCGGTCCTGGCTCACCGGGGGGAGCCGCCCTGAGCACGTACCACAGCGGCATCAGGTGCGGCCAGCCGCGCGGGCCAATCGTCGCGCAGGTGACCGTGCGCTCCTCTTCCAAGAAGGCCGACACCTCGGCCCCGCTCATCTTGATCTGCTCGCGACGGCTCACCGGCGCCAGCCTACCGCGCGCCCTGCCAGCGGGGGCATTGCCGGCGCGGGCAGTCCCGGCGGGCTTCCCGCCGCCACACCGCACATGCACTCCGCGAGCGTTGCGACACGTGTGTTGTATGATGCTACAACAATGCTTACGGTGCCCGAAGCGGCACGGCGTACGGGCCGCCACCCCGAGACCATCCGGCGTTGGATCCGCGAGGGCAAGCTGCGCGCGCGCAAGGTCGGCACGCAGCACGTGATCGACGAGCGGGACCTGGAGGCGATGCAACACCGGAGAGATCCACAGATGCTGCCCGTGCCCGACGAGTGGGGTTGGGCGAGGACCTCCTGGGGCGCGCCGATGCCGAACGTGGTCGCCTGGATCCGGGAATCCCGAGCGGGTAACTGAGTGCTCGTCGTCGACGCCAGTCTGGTCGTCGCATGGTGCGTGGCGGCAAGCATCAATGAGCTCCCGGTGCTCCTCGGCGATCAGCTGTGCGCACCGCCGCTGATGTGGTCGGAGGCGCGTTCGGCGCTGCACGAGCGCTCCTGGCGTGGCGAGCTCGAGCCCGAAGACGCGGCGCGAGCGAGAGCGCGTCTGGCCCGCGTGAGCGTCGCGCCCGAGAGTCACGCCCGCCTGGGCGAGGAGACCTGGCGCATGGCGGACGTGCTCGGCTGGGCGAAAACCTACGACGCCGAGTACGTGGCGCTCGCTTCGCTGCTCAAATGCCGCCTCGTGACCCTCGACGCGCGCCTGCGCCGCGGCGCCAATTGGCTTGGCTTGGTCGTCGGCCCGGCCGAGCTGTGATGAGCCCCCTGCGGGCGGCGAAGCGCCTCAGACCGCGGCTGGCGCCGCGCTCGCCTCGCGCAGCCGCGCCACAGCCGCACGCACGGCCTCGCGGGCGTCCTCGGGCTCGAGCACGGCCGCGTCGCCGGCTTCCTTGAGGATCTCCCGCACGAGCCAGTCCACGCCGGCGAAGCTCAGCTCGACCACCACGGCGCCGTCGGCGCACTCCTCGACCACGCGGCGCGCCTCACGCGCCCAGCGGGCGCGCTCCGGCGAGACCCACACGCGCGCGCTACGGGACGCCGGCACCTCGCCGGTGCGCAGCCAGCCGTCCACCTCAGCCGCCGGGTCCACCTCGGGGCGGGGCACGAACTTCTCGTCGCTGACCGTCGCGTGCTTGATGCGGTCGAGGCGGAAGTGGCGCACTCCCCCGCGCTCGGGGTCGAACGAGGCCACGTACCAACCCTCGCGGCCGTTGGTCAGCGCGTACGGCTCGACCCTGCGCAGTGCGAGCTCGTCCTCGTTCTCCTTGTAGTACTCGAGCTCGATCAGCCTGTGCTGGACGATCGCCTTGGAGACCACGCGCGCAACGTCCGAGTCATCGCCGGCGGTCGGGGCCACCTGCAGGCCCTGCTCCATCGGGTCCTCGCCGAGCGCCGCCACGATCTTCTTGCGCGCCGACGTCAGCGAGCCCTCGGGGATGTGCTCGCCGATCAGGTCGATCGCCGCCACCAGCGCCTTCGCCTCCACCGGCAACAGGCGCGCCGGGCGGTCGAAGTTGTCGCTGTAGGGCTCGGGGTCGACCTCGATCTCCCCCTCCTCCTCCTTGATCTCCGCATACAGCACGTAGGAGCCGCCGCCGAAGTTGACGACGTTGAGCACGTTCACGTCCTCGCGCAGCTCCTCCTCGCTGATCTGCAGCCGCTCGCACACCTCGGCGATCACCACGCGCTCGCCCTTGCGCCCGGCCTGGATGAGGATGCTGGCGAGCGTCACCAGCCGCGCGAAGCGCTCGGGGCGGATGGCGGTATCCGGCCGCGCGGCCGTGCCCTCGCCCTCGCCGTCCGCTGCATCCGCGGCGCGCCCCGCGCGCGAGCGCGGCGACGAGGCCGCGGCGAGCTCGGGGGCGGGCGGGGGCGAGCCGTGCACGCCGTCGGCGAGCGGCGGGGCCTCGCCGTGACGCTCCTCCAGCAGCTCCAGGCGCTGCTGCAGCTCGCACACGAGCTCCTCGGGGCCGAGCAGCCGCGCGTTGGCCCCCAGCCCGAGCACCCACGAGATCAGGCTGCGCGGGCTCGAGTACCCGGTCGCGAACACCGTCTCCCCCTCGGGGGACAGCGCGCCGTCCTCCTCCCCCTCCGGGGACGCCGCGAGGATCTCGCCGTAGCGGCCGAAGTGGCGTTCGATCTGCCAGGCGATGCGCTCGCACACGAACACCCTCGCCACGCCCTGCTCGTCGCCGAGCTGCCAGTCGGCGCGGTTGGCGTACGCGCGCGGGTCGAAGTCGGCCGGCCGGTGGAAGTCGTGCTCGGCCTTGGTGGCGTAGGAGACCTTGCCGCGGATGCGCGACAGGCGGAACACGCGCACCGCCCCCCGCTCGTGGGCGTGGCCGAGCAGGTAGAACTGCCCGCCCTGGAAGAGCAGGTGATAGGGGTCCACCCGGCGCGAGCTCACCTCGTCGCGCTCCATCGTGTAGTAGTCGAACACGATCGTCTTGTTGCGGAAGATGGCCGTCTCGACCTTCGCCAGCCGCGCGGACAGCTCGTGTCCGCCGGCGGAGGCGGTGATGCCGAGCGCCACCGAGCGCTGCTCGGGGGCGCGCAGCGGGCTGGGGCGCCCCCACGTGATCTGCTGCAGCGCCAGGCGCAGGGGCTCCGCGTATGCGAATTCGCCGTCCAGCAGGCTCAGGGCGGTCTGCAGCGCCGCGAGCTCCTTGTCCGTGAAGGCGATCGCCGGCAGGTGGAAGTTCTCTGGGCGCAGCGAGTAGTTCTCCTGCTCGGCCGCTCCGTCCGCCGGGCGGTCGACCGTCAGCTGGATGCGCAGCGATTCGAGCTCGGAGCGGTCCGCGTAGAAGCGCCGCGCGAACGCGTCCTCGTTCATGCCGCTGTAGCCCTCCACGTCGCGGCGGATCTCCAGCGCCGTGACCGGCCGGCGCTCGGCCATCAGGTAGGAGATCAGCGACAGCTGGCGGATCAGCTTCTCGGTGTCCTTTGCCATGGCCTCCAAAGATAGAAGCCGGCGGGGAGACGGGCACCGCGCGGCCGGCCGGCCGCCCCGCTATTTGCGGCGTTTCAGGCGGCTTCGCGAGCGGGCATCGGCTCGTCGGCCTCCGCCGGCTCGCCGGCGGCCGTGGCCGCCGGGGGGCCCGCGAAGAACGCGCCCGCGCCCAGGGCACGGTCGAATGGCGACCAGCGCCGCCCGGGAGCGAGCTCCTTTTCGAGCCGGTCGAAGCTTCCCAGGCGCCCGCCGAGGTTGTCGATCATGTGCACGAGGGTCGCCTCGCGGGTGCACGGCACGACCGGGCTGCCGTGCTCCAGGGAGCCGTGATGGGAGAGGATGATGTGCCCCACCGCCTGCGCCAGCTCGTGCGGGAATCCATCGATGTCCTCGATCAGGCGGCGGACGCGGTAGTAGCCCAGGGCGATCTCGCCGTGGAGCCTGCCGGCGTCGGTCAGGTCGATCTCGCGCCCGCCCTCCTCGGCGTACGCATCTAGCTTGCCGATGTCGTGGAGCAGGGCGCCAGCGACCGCGACATCCCGATCGATGCCCGCGAACGTCGCGCTGATCGCGCTCACCGCCTGGGCCACGTCGAGGGAGTGCTCGAGCAGGCCGTGGACGTAGGCCTGGTGGAAGTACTTGGCGGCTGGCGCCGTGCGGTATGCGGCCCACAGCTCGCTGTCCTCGCCGAACACGTGCCCGAGCAGGACGCGCAGGTGCGGCTCCTGGATCGTGCCCAGCAGCTCGCGGATCTCTGCTTCCATCTGCTCGACCGCGCGCGCGGGACCGTCGCGCAGGTCGGCCGCGTCGAAGCTTCCCGGCTCGGCCTCGCGCAGGCCGCGCAGGTTGATCTGCGGACCGAAGCGCGGGTGCACGGTGTAGCGGCCGCTGACGTGCACCGGGGCGCCCGACCGGGCGAGCTCCTGCACCTCGGCCAGCTCCTCCCACACCATGCACGCCACCGCGCCCGTGCGGTCGCCCAGCTGCAGGCGCAGGTACTCGCCGCCGTCACGCCGGCGGCGGTGCTCGACCTCCCGTACCAGCAGCACCTGGTCGATCTCCAGGCCGTCCGTGAACTCGTTCAGCAGCATTGATCTGAAGGTAGACACGGGTGCGGACGGGACAGATCGGGTTGCTGACCGCTCGCAATGGGCCGACCGCGCACGGAGCGCAGCGACCGCCGGCCTTCACGGGCGCCGCGCCGGGTGAGGACGCGACGCCCGCGGAGACCTGAGCGCCGGGGGACGCCTCGATCTCCCCCCGAAGCATCGCCGGAGAGGTGGGACGATGCTCGAGACAAAGGAACCGACGGTGCCGGGCTGACTATAGTTCCATATATACGATTTGCCCAAGGGATGTTTCTGACTCCTGCCCACGGATCCGGGCTCGCGCGAGTTCGTCCAGGCCCGCTGCGAACACGCCGTCATCCATCCGGCGCCTAGACTGGCGGTCCATGCGCAAGCGAGCCCGGACGTGACCACGGCGCCGGCCTCCGGGGAGACCGCGGATGCCACGAACGACCTCGAGGAGTCGGCTGGGGTGCTGCCTTCACAACGGCTGCGCGAGGCGGTGGCGCGCGAGTGGATCGTGGCCGATCCGTGGCGGATCCCGCCCGCATCGGTGCAGCCGGCGAGCATGGACCTGCGGCTGGGCGAGCATGCGTGGGCGCTGCGCTGCAGCTTCCTGCCGGACAGCGATTCGACGGTGGAGCAGAAGACAGCCGATCTGGCCTTCGAACAGATCGACCTGCGCGACGGCGCCACGCTCGAGCGCGACCGCCCGTATCTCGTGCCGCTGATCGAGGAGCTGCGCCTGCCGTCAGCGATACGCGCAAAGGCCAACCCCAAGAGCTCGACCGGTCGGCTCGACGTGTTCACCAGAGTGCTCACCGACCGCAACCATCGCTTCGACGAGGTGGCCGCCGGCTACCACGGCAAGCTGTACCTGGAGGTCGTCCCGCGCACCTTCGCCATCCGCGTCAAGACCGGACTGGCCCTCAACCAGGTGCGGCTGATGTCCGCGGACGCGCGCCTGAACGACGGCGAGCTGATCGACCTGCACACCAGGCAGCCGCTGCTGTACGTGGACTCACAGCCCGTTCCCACTTCCGAGCTGTCGCTCGCGGATGGCCTGTTCCTCAGTCTCGACGTCTCCGGATCGGCCGACAGCGTGGTCGGCTACCGCGCCAAGAAGAACAGCCTGCCGATCGACCTGACGCGGGCGGGCGCGCTGAGCTGGCGTGACTACTGGGAGCCCGTGCATCCAGAGGCGGGCGCCCGTATCGTGCTCGAGCCCGAGATCTTCTACCTGCTGCTGTCGGCGGAGGGCGTCAGCGTCCCGCCCTCCTACGCCGCGGAGATGCTGGCCTACGACCCGACCGCCGGCGAGCTGCGCACCCACTACGCGGGCTTCTTCGACCCCGGCTTCGGCTACTCCCGCGAGCACGCCTCGCGCGGCAGCCGCGCGGCCCTGGAGGTGCGCGCCCGTGACGTGTCGTTCATGGTCGAGCACCGCCAGCCCGTGTGCAAGCTCGCGTTCGAGCGCATGGCCGAGGAGCCCGACGTGCTCTACGGCGAGGACATCGGCTCCAACTACCAGGGCCAGGAGACGATGCTGAGCAAGCACTTCGCCCGTGCCTGAATGATGGAATTGTTTCTGTCTCCGCCGTTTGGGTAGATAGAGACAAAGAGCTCAGAATCAGCGCTTAATGAGAGACACGGGTTTTCACTCTTCCGGCATGGGGCTATGGTGATCTCGCACTCTGAAGTGCATCGCTCGTCGGCGAAATAGTTTTCGTGAAGGCGAGCGTACTCGGCCAAAGTGGCATCTGTGGTGCCCGGTCGAGATCTACCTCTATAAAAGGAGTCGAAGGTGAGAAATACACGCATGATGGCGACGGTGCTTGCTCTGTGTGCGATCGCGCTGGTGAGCGCTGTGGCAACAGCGACGGCGTCCGCCGCGCTGCCGGAACAGAGCCCTGCCACGGGCACGTTCAAAGTGACGAGCGGGAAAAGCGCGTTCCAGCTGTCGAACGAAGAAAAGGTGACGTGTACAGGCGACACAGGCGAAGGCAAACTCACTGGGGCGAAAACGTCTGAATCGACGGTAAAATTCGAAGGATGCGAAGCACTCGGATTCAAATGCAGCTCGTCCGGCGCGAAATCCGGAGTGATTGAAACCTCAATTGACAGCACCCTGGTCTACCTCGCAAAAGAAGGCAAAGCCACGACAACCGTCGGGGAGGATCTGCAACTGGCCAAAGAAGTGTCGATCACGTGTCTCATCGTGAAACTGACGGTCAAAGGATCGACTCTCTGCCCGCTGACGCCGATCAACACGAAAACGAAAAGCCTGACGCTCACCTGCAAACAGACGAAAGGCATACAGGAATACACCGAATACGAGAACGAAAAAGGCGAAATCCTCAAAGACATCACTGAAACGACGAAGAGCGGCAAAACCTTCCAGTCAGGTCTGGAAAGCACCGAGTCGCTTGCATTGAGTACAGAAGGAGAAGTCAAAGGCTAGCCAAGCGGGCAAAGCCTTTGATCGTCGCTTGACTGCATGGGTGTGCGTGGCGCCACCGGCCCTGCGCACACCCTGCATCTTTCGGTCCCGCCCGCGCTCCCGCGGCGCCGCGACCGCTCAGCGCGTGAAGGCCGCCCTACGGCTCGAGCCGGTGGGGCCCGCGGTACAGGAACGTGACCTCGCGCACGTTGTCCTGCGCGAGCATCTGCATCAGCAGGCGCGTCAGTCCGAAGCCGAAGCCGCCGTGCGGGGGCGCGCCGAAGCGGAAGAAGTCCAGGTAGTACTGGATCGGGTCGGGGTCCACGCCCTTGTCGTAGGCCTGGGCCATGAGCTGCTCGTAGCGGTGCTCGCGCTGGGCGCCCGTGGTCAGCTCGAGTCCGCGCCAGAGCAGATCGAAGCTCTTCGTGAGCGTGTCGTCGTGGGCGTGGCGCATGTGGTAGAAGGGCCGCACGGTGGTGGGGTAGTCGATCACGAAGGTGAACTCGTGGCCCTCGGTCTCCTCGATCAGCGCCGACAGCGCCCGCTCGCTGGGCGGGTCGAGGTCGTGCCCGGCGCCGGGCACGGCGTGGCCGAGGTCGCGCAGCATCTCCTTGGCCTCCGCCAGGCTCACCCGCGGGAACGGCAGCGTGGGCACCGTGAGCTGGGCGCCGAACGTGCGCTCGATCTGCTCGCCGTGGACATCCTTGACCACCGCCAGCACGTGCGCCAGCCAGCGCTCCTCGAAGTCCATCACGTCCTCGTGCGAGTCGATCCACGCGATCTCCACGTCCACGCTCGTGAACTCGGTGTCGTGCCGCGAGGTGAACGACGGGTTGGCGCGGAACACCGGGCCCACCTCGAACACCTTGCCGAAGCCCGCGGCCATCGCCATCTGCTTGTAGAACTGCGGGGACTGCGCCAGGTAGGCCATACGATCGAAGTACTCGACCTTGAACAGCTCCGCTCCGGACTCGCTGGCGGAGCCCATGAACTTGGGCGAGTGCAGCTCCATGAAGCCCTCTTTGCGCCAGTACTCGCGCATCGCGTGCTCGACCGTCGTCTGCACCTCGAAGATCAGCCGGCGCTCGGGATGGCGCAGGTCCAGGTAGCGCCAGTCGATGCGCTTGTCGAGCGCCGAGTCCGGCGCGATCGGCAGCTCTGGCTCGGCCGCCGAGTCCACCTTCATGGCTTCCAGGCGCACCTCCAAGCCACCCAGTTTCACGCGCTCGTCGGCCACCGCCGTGCCCGTCAGCGACAGCGCCGTCTCCACCGCCAGCGTGGACACCCGCTCGTTGAGCTCGCTCGGCGGGTCCTCCTTGGCGAGCACCATCTGGACCAGGCCCGTTTCGTCGCGCACGATCACGAACTGCATGCGCTTCTGGTCGCGTACCGCGTTGACCCAGCCGCGGACCGTGACCTGCTCTCCGAGGTGCTCTGGCAGTTCTGCGATCAGCGTGCGGCTCACGCCCCGGACCCTATCCGAGTGAGGCGCCGGGGAGACTCCATGGCGCGCGCCGCGGCGAGTGCATCGCGGCTAGCTCGCGTCCTGGGCGAGCACCACCTCGACCGACATCTCGCCGGCCTCGCTCGTCTGCAGTTGCGCGATCGAGCCCGCCGCCAGGAGGTCGTCTTCGCCGAGCACGAGCGCGCGCAGGCGCGCGGGGGTGTCCTGGACGCGCACCAGCGCGACCGGGACGCGCATGCCCGCGCGCGCGTCGCTCTTGGCCTTGCGCACAGCGCGCAGCACCTCCACGGTGACCTCCAGCGCGGTGTCCTCGCTGACTCCGTCGCCTTCCCCCTCGCCGGCACGCGCGAGTGCCGTCAGCTCACCCGCGTCGGGCCAGGCGGCGCGGTGCACCGAGCCCTCCTGCCACCACGACCACACCTCCTCGCACACGAACGGCAGGAACGGCGCGAACAGCCGCTGGAAGACCGACAGCGAGGTGCGCAGCGCGAGGCTCACCGGGGCGCTCACCGCGGGATCGGGGTCGTAGCGGCGGCCCTTGACGAGCTCCAGGTAGAAGTCGCAGTACCACCAGAAGAAGCTCTCCGTGCGCTCGAGCGCGCGCGCGTAGTCGTACTCCTCGAAGCTGGCGGTCGCGTCCGCCACCACCGCGGCCAGGCGCGCCAGCAGCGCCCGGTCGAGCGGGTGCGTGAGCGCCTCGCCGGCCGCCGGCAGCTCGTTGAGCGCGAACCTGGAGGCGTTCAACAGCTTCACCGCCAAGCGGCGTCCGACCTTCATCTGCTGGGGGTCGAACGCCGTGTCCGTGCCCGGGCGTCCGCTGGCCGCCCAGTAGCGGGCGGCGTCCGCCCCGTGCTCCTCGAGCAGGTGCATGGGCGTGACCACGTTGCCCTTTGACTTGGACATCTTCTTGCGGTCGGGGTCGAGCACCCAGCCGGAGATCGCGGCGTTCATCCACGGCAGCTCGTCGTGGTCCAGGTGCGAGCGCAGCACGGTCGTGAACAGCCACGTCCTGATGATGTCGTGCGCCTGCGGGCGCAGGTCCATGGGGAACACGTGCTCGAACAGCTCCTCGCCGGCCTGCGCGCCGACCTGCGGCGTGAGCGAGGAGGTGGCCCACGTGTCCATCACGTCGGGGTCGCCCGCGAAGCCGCCCGGCTGCCCGCGCTGTGCCGGCTCGTAGCCGTCGGGGACGTCCGTCGAGGGGTCCACGGGCAGGGCGTCGAGGGCGGCCGCGATCGGCTGGTCGTAGAGCACGGACCCGGTCGCGTCGATCGGGTACCAGATCGGGAAGGGCACGCCGAAGAAGCGCTGGCGGCTGATGCACCAGTCGCCGTTCAGGCCGTTCACCCAGTCCTCGAAGCGCGCCCGCATGTACGGCGGATGCCAGCGCAGCTCGCGGCCGCGCTCGATCAGCGCGTCGCGGTGGGCGAGCGTGCGGATGAACCACTGCCGGCTCGTCACGATCTCCACCGGGCGCTCGCCCTTCTCGAAGAACTTCACCGCCCGGCTCACCGGCTGGGGCTCACCGCGCAGGTCGCCGGACGCCCCGAGCAGCTCCACGATCCGCTTGCGCGCCTGGTTGACCGTGCGGCCGGCCAGCTCGTCGTAGTTGGCGCGGGCGCGCTCGAGGTCGCTCGACTCCCAGCCGGGCGCGCCCCACGGGATCTCCAGCAGCCGCCCGTCGGTGCCGAGCACCGCGCGCACGGGCAGCCCGAGCTCGCGCCACCAGGTCACATCGGTGAGATCGCCGAACGTGCACACCATCACGAGGCCCGTGCCCTTCTCGCGCTCGACCTGGGCGTGGGTCATGACCGGTACGCGCGTGCCGAACAGCGGCGTCAGCACGTCGCTGCCGACGAGGCCGCGATGGCGCTCGTCCTCGGGGTGAGCGAGCAGCGCCACGCACGCGGCGATCAGCTCCGGGCGCGTGGTCTCGATCAGCGCCTCCCCGTCCGGGGAGAATGCCGCGCCGCCGGCACCCGGGGAGGCGGGACTCGCGTCGTTCCCGTCGGCCGGCGCGAAGCGCACGCGGTGCATCGCCCCCGGTCGCTCTCGGTCCTCGAGCTCGGCCTGCGCGACGGCGGTCTGGAAGTCGACGTCCCACAGCGTGGGAGCCTCGAGCTGGTAGGCCTCGCCGCGCGCGAGCAAACCAAGGAAGGAGCGCTGGGAGATGGACTGGGCACGGGCGCCGATGGTCGTGTAGGTCATCGACCAGTCCACCGACAGCCCGAGCGTGCGCCACAGCTCTTCGAAGGCCCGCTCGTCGCTCTCGGTGAGCGCCAGGCACAGCTCCACGAAGTTGGGCCGCGACACCGACACCGGCTCGCGATTCGCATCCAGGCCGCCCCCCGCGGGGACCGCGAAGTCGGGGTTGTAGGGGACGGATGGGTTACAGCGCACGCCGAAGTGGTTCTGCACGCGCCGCTCGGTGGGCAGGCCGTTGTCGTCCCAGCCCATCGGGTAGAACACCTCCATCCCGCGCATCCGCTGGTAGCGGGCGATCGTGTCGGTGTGCGTGTAGGAGAACACGTGCCCGACGTGCAGCGAGCCGCTGACGGTCGGGGGCGGCGTGTCGATCGAGTAGACGCGCTCGCGCGCGGCCGAGCGGTCGAAGCGATAGGTGCCCTCGCGCTCCCACACCTCGGCCCACTTCGCCTCCAGCCCGGCGAGGCTGGGGCGCTCGGGCACGCGCGTCTCGGATGTCTGCGGCGGGGTCAAGGCAGTTGATCGTACCCTGACGTCAGCCCATTTCCACGTATCCCGTCGCTTCCGTCGGCGTGCGCACGTTGGCGGCGACCTTGTTTTCGTAGTTGCCCTCGATCGTCTGGATCTGCCCGCTCGGCAGCACGTCGCGGACGATGCCCACGTGTTCGTCGCCGAACACGATCAGATCTCCCGGCTTGGGCACCACGCCCGGCCCGTTGGGGATCGCCCGCCCGGTGCTCTGCGCCCACGACCACACCTCCGAGACGGCCCCCGCGCCCTGGCCGCCTTCGCCGATCGGCTGCCCCGCCTGGCGGGCGACCCACGAGGCGAAGTACGCGCACCACGGCTCCCCCGGGATCGAGCCGGCGGTGGCGCTGCGGTACATGGCGATCGCCGGCGATTCGTTGGATCCCGGCGGCTGCTCGGTCTGGCCGAGCTGGCTTTCGGCGATCGCCACGATGCGGCTGCCGGTCGGGCTCGCGCCGGACAGGCTCGTCTGCGTCAGCGGCGAGGCGCCCACGACGCCATCGGCGCTCTGCAGGCCATACGCGGAGCCGAGCGCGCTCGGCCCGGCCAGGGCGGCTGGGGTGCTGATGCCGGTGGGGCTGGTCAGCCCCGTGACCGTGGCCCCCGTCGGATCCTCGAGCGTGGCGGGCGCCCCCGCTGCCTGCGAGCCTTCCGCCGGCGTTTCGTAGGTGCTGCTGGCCTGTTCCAGCGCGTCCGCGAACGACGTCTGGCCGGCCGCGGGCTGATCGCCGGCGGCCAGCGCCTGGGTGCCTCCGCTGACCCCTTGGCCCGAGCCGATCAGGGCGGCCGGATCGACGAGCGCCTGCCTGATCGCCGACACGCGCTCGAGCGTCGCTTCGAGGGACATCACTCCGGTAATCGGCAGCGAGGCGCGCGCGTTGAGAGCAATCCCAAAGGTGGGGTTCTAACAGTAGATCCCTTAAGTTCCCCGATGTTAAGGTGATCTCTGTAATGTCTCCACCTTTGGGAAAGAACCCTTCTCGCCCTGGCATGGGCGCCGGCCGATAAAAAGCGGACGGGCGGCCGTCGCCGCCCGTCCAACCACCGTTCCCTCGATGAGCGGCGGTATGTGGCTCCGCCCGGCCTTTTCGCGGACCGCCCGAAGCGTTATATGACCCGTCTGTCCGACGGCGCGCGTACGAGTACGTTCACCGGCGGTCAGCTGGGCTTCACTGCAGCGGTGGCGTCGCAGGGCGCCACCGCTGAGGAAGATCTAGAGAAGCCTGGATCAGCCTTCCAGGAGCTTCAGGGTCGCGTCAGGCAACTGGTTGGCCTGCGCGAGAATCGAAACGCCGGCCTGCTGGAGAACCTGGTCCTTGGTGAAGTTGGTCATTTCAGTGGCCATGTTCACGTCGGTGATGGCGCTCACAGCCGAAGTCAGGTTCTGGCTGTAAACTTCCAGGTTGTCCTGGGTGAACTGGATGCGGTCCTGGACGGAGCCGAACTCGCCGGCGAGCTTCGACACGGTGTTGATCGCTTCGTCGATTTCTTTCAGCGGTTCCGCGCCGCCTTCCAGCACGCCTTTGATTTTTTCGATTTCTTTGTAGAGTTCGATGGTTTTGACGCCGATCGTTTCTTTGTCGTTGGCGCCGACCTGGAAGGTGATTTCTTCTTCGCCCTTCAACAGCTGCACGCCGTTGAACTGCGTCGTTTCACCCACTCGTTTGATCTCTTCCACGAGCTGTTCGGTCTCCGAGGAGATCGCTTCCTTGTCTTCTTCGGAGGTCGTGCCGTTGAGGTACTCGACGCCGAGCTCGCGGATGCGCTGGAGCATCGTGTTGATGTCGTTCAGCGCGCCCTGCGCCGTCTGCGCGAGCGCGACGGCGTCCTGGATGTTCTGAGAAGCTTGGTTGAGGCCGTTCACCTGAGCCTGGAGGCTCTGGCTGATGGCGTAGCCGGCGACGTCGTCGGCGGCGGTGTTCACACGCAGACCCGAGGACAGACGCTGCATGGTCCCCGAGAGCATGTCCTCGGTGTTGTTCAGGTTCCTGGAGGCGTTCATCGCCTCGAGGTTGGTGTTGATCGTCAGGCCCATGCGTTCATCTCCTTGATGACGTTTCCGTTTAGGTCCCGAGCCGACTCCATGTCGACTCACGCCGGTTTATCGTCAGCGTGGAGGGAAACTTGAGGGGGATCTGCGCTCGTGGGAGATTCCCCGCGGCGCCGGCGATCCCTGCAAGGCCGGACGGGACGCCCGCAACCTCGCGACGGGCCCTTCTCAGGCGTGCACGTCGATGTGCGGGCGCTCGTCGTCCTCGCCGTCGTGCTCGTGCTCGTGGCTCGGCGGCGGGTCGCGGCGGCGGCGGCGCTGAGAGTCCTTGGAGGGCCGGTCGCGCTCGCGGGAGATCCGCTCGAGCGGCTCGACGGGCAGCCGCGTAGCGATCAGGGGTGGGCCCGGTGCGATCGGATGGATCGGGTCCATGGTCGCTCCTCAGCCCTTTTAAGGACGCGCCCCCGCACCAGCACGCTCACCGCGCGCCGCCGGCAGCTCGCGGCGCGCCGCGCCGGCGTGCGCCGCCATCAGCTGCTGCTCGCGGCCCTTGATCTCCAGGATCACCAGGCGCCGCCACACGAACACGGCGCCCGCCCACACCGCCACGTAGCAGACCAGGCCCGCCACCAGCGCGCGCAGGCCGGCGGCCGCCAGGGTGTTGGTCGGCAGCGACATGTACCCGCCGAGCAGAAAGCCGATCAAACCTCCCCAACCCTTCGCCCGGGCGACGGCCCGGGCGGCGCGCGGGTGGGCGGCCACGCTGGGGCCATCCGCGCCGGACTCCTGGGTGTCGGCGCCCTTTGCGCTCTTGCCGTCCTTGCCCTTCTTTGCGTCCTTCGCGCCCTTGGCCGCCTTCGGCTGCTTGGCGGCCTTGCCCGCGGCGGGGGCCTTGGCGGGGGCATCGGGAGCCGCCCGGCCGGGCTCCGGCGCTGCCGGCGCGGCGGCGGGCGCGGGCGGCTCGGCGACCGCGGTGGCGGCCGCGCCCTCCGGCTCGGCCTGGGGCGGTGCCTCGACGGCGCCGTCAGCTGCCATAGCGATCGTCCGTTTCCAGGCCGCGCTGGCGTTCGGAGCGCTGGCACTCGAAGATGAAGCGGATCAGCCGGCGCCGGTCGAGCTCGGTGATCGACTCGAACGCCACCGCCCGGCGTCCCCGGTTGTCGACCCGCACGACCTTGCCCGTGCCGCTGATCAGCAGCACACCCGGGGTGAGCGTGAGCTGGAACTGCACCTCGTCGCCGATCCTCAGGCTGTCCGGACCCGCGAGCAGGAAGCCGCCGCCGCTGAGGTCGACGGTGTAGCTCTGGACGGGGATCTGGTCGGGCAGCCCGTACACGAGCGCGGGGCGGGCGGACTTGATGCGGACGTACTCGCGCTCCTGCAGCACCTCGATCGAGCGGGGGTGCTCGATGCGCACCACGTCCGGGTCGGACGGGTCCTCGATGGTGGTGGTGCCGCTCAGCCGCACGCGTCCGTGGGCGGCGGTGAATTCGAGCGTCATCCCCTCGAGCTGGTCGTGGCTGAGCGGCTCGGTGGGCACCATGATCGCGACCACCAGCGCGTCCGGCTGGCACTCGAGCACGCGCGCGGGGATGCCCTTGCCCTTGGCGGGCATGAGCGTGACCGTCTGCGCGCGCTCGGGCAGCGTCACTGGCTCTGACTTGGCGGGGGCTGGGCGCCCGAATTTCATGCGAGCCTCCCGGTCATGGCAGCAGCTTCTCCGCCAGGGCGGTCGGATCCGTGTGGCGCAGCCGCCAGCCCCCGGCGCTGGCGCGCTCGAGCAGGTACTCGGGTGCGAGGCCGAATCTGCAGGCCGCCTCGACGGCCACGCCGAGCTGGTCGGTCTCGTCCGCGTGGGTGACGGCCAGCGAGTTCGCGGCCAGCGGTCGCAGCGCCTGCAGGAGCTGTGCGGCGGCGGTGGCGCCGAGCGTGGCCGGCAGCGTCACCACCACGCGCTCGGGCTCGAGCTCGGACAGCAGGCGGGCGAGCTCGCGCACGCCGGTGCGATCGGCGGGCGACAGGCTGGGCGTGTCGATCACCACGAGGCCCTCGCTCAGGGCCCTGCGCAGCGCCCGCAGCGCGCGCGGAGAGCGCGCGGGCGAGGGCTTGAGGATAGTGGGGCTGAGGATGATCTGCAGCTCGCTGCGCTCTCCCCCGGCTCCGCCAGCGACCCGGTCGGCGCGGCCCGGGTTGCGGGTGATCGTGGCGCAGCTCGCCGGCAGCGAGCTGCTGCGCCGGTAGGCGGCGAGCAGCGCCGCGCAGCAGGTGGTCTTGCCGGTGCCGCCCGCCCCGACCATGACGATCGCGGCGCCCTTGGTGGGCAGCGGCGGGGCAACGGGTATGCGCTGGGCGAGCGTCACCCGCACGGCCTGCACGAGGCCGGCCCGGGGCGCGAGCGCGAGCGCATGCGCGCTCGCTCCGTCGATCAGCTCCTGGGCCAGCTCCGGGCCGATACCGCAGCGCTCGAGGCTCCTGGCGACGCCCGCGCGTGCCCGGGCGTGCGAGCCTGGGGCCACCACCCGCCGCTCGCTCGGGCGGGGTGAGGGCACCGGCGGTCGCTGGGCGGCCGCCGGGAACACCGGCGGGGGGCTGCTCGGGCTCGGCTCCTGGAACTCGGTTGGCCACGCGGGCGCGGGGGCGGGCACGGGCAAGGGGGCGGGCGCGGGCGCCCGGCGCGGCGCGGCGCCCGGGAGCGGCGGCAGGACCGAGGTGGGTTCGGGCGGCGGGCTCGCCACCGCGCGGCCGGCGCGAGCGAGCGCGGCCAAGTGGGCGGTCACGTACACGCTGCCGGTGTCGGCGGCGGGGGTGGCGGCGGGTGGCGGCTGCGGGGCCGCGCGCGGGTAGCGCGGTACGGGCGCCGGCGGGAGCTGGCGCGGCGAGAGCGCCGGCCGCTGGTAGGGCGGTGGGTCGACCGAAGGCTGCTCGAACGCCGGGGCGGGCGGCTGCTGATACTGCGGCGGGGGCGCGACCGGCCGCTGGTAGATCGGCGGCGCGGCGGGCGCCGGTGGTGGCTCGGGCGCCACTGGGGCGGGCGGCGGCGGCACGAAGGGGGGCGGCGGTGGCGCGGCAACCGGCGGGAGCGCGGCAGCCGGCGGCGACGCGGCAGGCGGCGGTGGCGCGGCAAACGGCGGTGGTGGCGACGGCTGCTCGGACACCACGGGTGCGGGCGGCGGCGACACGGGCTCCGGCGGGGGCGGCATCTGCTCGAGCTCCTCGTCGTAGAGGTCGACGCCGGGGGCGCCGGGCATGGCCTCGATCTCGACGTAGGCGTGCTGGAAGAAGCCGAACACGCCGCCGGTGAGCCCCTCGCGGCGGCGGACGATGATCGCGTCGGCGCCCAGCTCGCGCTGGATCTGGGGCACGAGCTCCTCGACCGAGCGCCCGCGGTAGACGCGGGTGGTCCCCTCGCCGCCATTGCCGAACCGCGCGCGGGCCTCGCGTCCGAGCGCTTCCAGCAGCTCCCCCGGGGTACTCATATCTCCACCTTCGGAGGCTGGGGACGCGAACATGAGCACAGGCGCGCATAGTTGCTCATGCGTGTATGACCCCGATGGTTTCGACGTTGATGCCGGGGGCGATCTCGTTGTAGGAGCACACGGCGAGATGCGGCTGGGCCTGGGCGATCAGGCGGCGCAGATGCCGGCGAACGCGCGCCGAGCACAGCACGATCGGTGCGCGTCCGCCGCGGCCGCCGCGTGCGGAGGCGTGCTCGACCTGGGTGCGCAGGGCGTTGACGATGGCCTGCGCGCGGGGCGGGTCCATCGCGAGGTACTCGCCGTCGGTGGTCTGGGTGATCGAGGTGGAGACCTCCTGCTCGATCGATGGGTCCAGGGTTATCGCTTGCAGTCGCAACTGCTCGTCCAGGTGGGGAGCGGTGATCGCCCGGCCCAGCGCCTGGCGAGCGTACTCCGATAGCAGGCTTGTGTCACGTGTTGTTCGCGCCTTGTCGCCGATCGCCTCCACGATGGTGCCGAGATCGCGGATGGGGACACCTTCCGAGAGCAGCGATTGCAGCACGCGCTGGATCTCCCCGAGGGACAGCGCGTCGGGCACGACCTCCTCGACGACCGCCGCGTTGGTCTCCTTGAGGCGGTCGAGCAGCGCGCGCACGTCCTGGCGGGTGAGCACCTCGGCGGCGTGGGCGCGGATCGTCTCGGTCAAATGGGTGACGATCATCGACTCGGCGTCCACGACGGTGTAGCCGAGCGCCTCCGCTTCGGCGCGGGCGGACTCGTGGATCCACACGGCGTCGAGGCCGAAGGCGGGCTCGCGGGTGGGGATCCCCTGGAGGTTGCCGGTGGCGTCGCCGGGGTCCATGGCGAGCAGGTGGCCGGGCATGATGCGCCCGCGGGCGACCTCCGAGCCGCGCACCTTGAACACGTACTCGTGGGACTCCATGCCGAGCTCGTCGTGGATGCGCACGGGCGGGATCACGAGGCCGAGGTCGCCGGCGATCTGTTTGCGGATGGAGCTCACGCGGCGCAGCAGCGAGCTGCTGCCGCTGGTGCCGCCCTCCACGAGCGGGACGAGGCCGAAGCCGATGCACAGCTCGAGCGCGTCGACGCCCACTTCGGAGATCGGCTCGACGGTGGCCGCGGGCAGGGCGGCCTTGGCGGCGGCGGCCTTGGCGGCCTGCTCGTCGGCGTCGGCGGGCATGCCGTTGCGCACCGCCCAGCCGATCGCCCCGAAGATGGCGGCGATCAGCAGGAAGGGCAGCTTGGGCAGGCCGGGGATCAGCGCGAACAGCCCGATGGCGCCGGCGGCGACGAGCGGCGCCTTGCGCTGGCTGAGGACCTGGTTGGCGATGTCCGAGCCGAGGTCCCGGTCGGAGGCGGCGCGGGTGACGATGATGCCGGTGGCGACGGAGATGAGGAGCGCGGGGATCTGGGCGGAGAGGCCGTCGCCGACGGTCAGCAGCGAGTACTGGTGCGTGGCTTCGGAGAAGCCGAGGCCGCGTTGGAGCATGCCCACGATGATCCCGCCGACGAGGTTGATGGCGGTGATCATGAGGGCGGCCATGGCGTCGCCTTTGACGAACTTGGAGGCCCCGTCCATGGCGCCGTAGAAGTCGGCCTCCTTGGCGATGTTCGATCGCCGTTCGCGCGCCTGGTCGTCGGTGATGAGGCCGGCGTTCAGGTCGGCGTCGATGGCCATCTGCTTGCCGGGCATGGCGTCGAGCGTGAAGCGGGCTCCCACCTCGGCGACGCGCCCGGCGCCGTTGGTGACGACCACGAACTGGATGACGACGAGGATCAGGAAGATGACGAGGCCGACGACGACGTTGCCGCCGACGACGAATTCGCCGAACGCCTTGACCACGCTGCCGGCGTCACCGGTGGTGAGGATCAGGCGGGTGACCGACACGTTGATGGCCAGCCGGAACATCGTGGTGAGCAGCAGGAGGCTGGGGAAGGAGGCGAAGTCGAGCGCCTTGCCGAGGTACATGGTGGCGGCCACCACGGTGAGGGCGGCGGCGATGTTGACGGTGATCATCAGGCTCAGCAGCGCCGAGGGGAGCGGCACGACGAGCATGGTCACGACGAGCACGACCGAGACGGCGGCGAGCAGGTCGGTGTGGCGCAGCAGGCGCCGCAGTCCGGGGGCGTTCACGACGCGAGCCTCCTACGGCCGGCGAGCCGGTAGACGAAGGCGAGCACCCGGGCGACGGCGGCATACAGTTCCTCGGGGATCACCTGGCCGATCTCCACGGAGGCGTGCAGGGCGCGCGCGAGCGGCGGGTCGGCGATCACGGGCACGTCGTGTTCCTCGGCGATCCGCCTGATCTGGGCGGCGACGAGGTCCTTGCCCTTGGCGACCACCTCGGGGGCGGTGCGGGAGCCGTCGTAGGTGAGCGCGACGGCGTAGTGGGTGGGGTTGGTGACGACGACGTCGGCGTCGGGGATGGCGGCCATCATGCGCGCCCGCGCCATCTGCACCTGGCGGCGGCGGAGCGCCGCTTTGACCTCGGCGGAGACGCCGTACTGGCGCACCTCGTCCTTGACCTGCTGCTTGGTCATCATCAGCTGCTTCTCGTGGCGGTGGCGTTTCCAGGCGTAGTCGATGACGCCCACGACCAGGTAGGCGAAGCCGGCGCGCTCGGCGACGGCCAGCGCGCTGTGCCCCGCGATGACGGCGAGCGCCGCGGGAGAGACGCCGACGGTGGCCGCCAGCGCGGTCAGCCCCGGCAGCAGCGCGAGCGCGGCCACTGCGCCGACCACGGCGACCTTGGCGATCGCCTTGAGCGCCTCGAAGACGGCGTTGGGCCCGAGCAGGTTCTTCAGCCCGGAGACGGGGTTGATGCGGCGGAAGTCCGGTTTGAGCGCCTGCGGCGTGGGCCGCAGGCCGACCTGGGCGACGTTCACGAGCACGCCGGCGGCCATGCAGGCCCCGGCGACGGGGCCGACGGCGAGCACGACGACGGACAGCGCCGAGTGCATCAGGTCCTCCAGGCCGGACGCGCTCATCGCCCGCGAGGGGTCGGCGATCTGGCTGAAGACCGAGCGCAGCGCAGAGGCGCCGGCTTCGGCGATCTGGGGGCCCATCAGGCTGATGGTGAGCACCCCGACGACGAGCACGACCGCGCCGCCGAGGTCGGGGCTGCGCGCTACCTGCCCCTTCTCGCGCGCGCGTTTGCGGTGCTTGGGTGTGGCCTTCTCGGTGCGGTCGTCGCGGGGCATGGGTCAGGCGACGTGGAGGACGGTGAGGGCATCGCCGACGCTCACGGAGAGCTGTTCGGAGATCCAGTTGGCGGTGAACGGCAGCGAGGCGCCGACGACGAGCATGGCGACGGCGACCTTGGTGGGGAAGCCGACGGCGAACACGTTGAGCTGGGGCACCACGCGGGAGACGACGCCGAAGGCCACGTCGGTGATGAGCAGCGCGATGAGCACCGGGGCGGCCACCTCGAGGGCGGCGGTGAAGATGGTGGAGAAGGCCTGCACGGCGCCGCCCACGAGCGAGGACAGGCGCGGCCCGCTGGTGAGGGGCACGAGCGTGAAGGTGCGGGCGAGGCCGCGGAGCGTCCAGGCGTCGCCGCCGATGACGAGGAAGATCATCGTCCCCACGAGCGAGTAGAAGCGGGTCATGACGGCGCTTTCCTCGCCGTTGGCAGGGTTGATGAGCTGCCCGTAGGAGAAGCCGGAGAGCACGTCGATGATCGAGCCGGCGGATTCGACGGCGGCGAGCAGCACGGCGAGCGTGAAGGCGAACGCGAGCCCCACGAGCAGACCCTCGATGACGAGGCCGGCGAGGGCGAGCGGGTCGGTGGGGATGTGCTGGCCGTGCAGGGCGACGGGGGCGAGGCCGATGGAGATGCCCACGGCGATGATGCCCTTCACCCGCGGCGGGATCATCTGCGAGGAGAACAGCGGCGCGATCACGAACAGGGGCGTGACGCGGGCGAGCACGAGGATGAAGCCGGCGAGCTCGTTGCCCGCGAGCTTGTCGAGCAGCTCAGCCATCGAGGCCCTCCGCCGGCGCCCGGCTCACGAGCCCACCATCGTGGGGATGGAGGTGAACAGGGCGGCCGTGTAGGAGACGAGCTGGCCGAGCATCCATGGCCCGAGCACGACGATCACGACGGCCACGCCGGCGATCTTGGGGATCAGCGAGAGGCTCTGCTCCTGGATCTGGGTGACGGCCTGGAAGACGCTGACGAGCAGGCCGATGACGAGCGCGACGAGCAGTATCGGCCCGGCGATCTTGAGCGCGAGGCTCATCGCCTGGGAGGCGAGGTTGACGACTGTGTCCTGATTCATAGTATCACCATTGTTATACAGAGCTCGTGGTTGAAGGATTTGTGAGGAGGAGTTCGCGTGGCTGACCGGGCGCGTGTTCACGCGCCTAGTGGAAGGACTGGACGAGGGCCTTGATGACGAGATCCCAGCCGTCGACGAGGACGAACAGGAGGATCTTGAAGGGGAGCGAGATGAAGGTGGGCGGGAGCATGATCATGCCCATGCTCATGAGCACCGAGGAGACGATCAGGTCGATGATCAGGAACGGCAGGAAGATGAGGAAGCCGATCTGGAAGGCGATGTTGAGCTCGGAGACGATGAACGCGGGGATCAGCACCTCGGTGGGCACTTCGGCGCGCGTGTGGGGCTCCTTGGCGTGGGAGAGGGTGATGAACAGCTGAATGTCCTCGGGGCGGGTGTTGCGGAACATGAACTGCCGCAGCGGCACCTCGGCGCGTTCGATGGCGGTGGTGGTGCTGATCCTGTGCGCCTCGAGCGGCACCACGGCCACGGTCTTGATGGCGGCGATGGTGGGGGCCATCACGAAGATGGTGAGGAACAGGGCGATGCCCACGAGCACCTGGTTGGGGGGCGCGGTGGTGGTGCCGATGGCGCTGCGGATGAAGCCGAGCACGATCAGGATGCGACTGAAGCCGGTGACCGTGAAGAGGATGGCCGGCACGAGCGTGAGCCCCCCGACCAGGAGCAGGATCTGGACGGCGTTGTTCGAGGTGACGTTCACCGGCGGACCGTCATTTCGCGCAGGCGCTCGAGCAGGTTGCCCGACGGCGGGCTCGCCCGCATCGGGTCGGGCCGCCGGCCGACGGCGGGACTGTGGAGGGGCTGGTCGGAGAAGCTCCCGTGGGGGCCGTCCTCGTCGTACAGGCCGGCTTCGCGCGGGAGCGCGCGTTGCTCGGGCAGGCCGGCCTGGTTCGGGAGCTCCCGCTGCTCGGGGAAGCCGGCGCGGGTGGCGTAGGAGCCCTGGCTGACGGCCCGCCCGGCGCCGGAGACGAGCTGGCTGGCGACGCTCACCAGCCGGGAGCGTTCGGGCTGGGGATCCTCGATGAACAGCCCCGCCTCGCGGGCCTCCTCCTCGGTGTAGCGATGGATGGGGGCGAGCCCGTGCTCGGTGGCGCCGAGCAGCACGTAGTCGTTGCCGGCGCGCACGAGGTGCACGGTGCGCCCGGAGCCGAGCGTGAGCGCGGCGACGCTGGCCAGCCCGCTGGAGGAGACGTGCGGGTCCTTACCGGCCTTGACCTGCTTGAGGATCCAGGCGAGCCCCCAGATGACGGCGATGACGATCGCCAGCCCGACGATCGTGCGCACGATGGACGCCCCGCCGGTGGGGCTGGCGGAGTGGGCTGTGCTGCCCGTCGAGGTGGTCAGGTGCAGGGGCGTGCTTTCGCCGCCCGTCTTGGAGGGCGGGCTGAACGCTGACGCGGTGCTCGCAAATGCGAGCAGGCAGGCGCCAGGCACTGCGGTCGCCGTCGCGACCGCACGGGAAAGCGGGATCGACTTGCTCATCGAGGGACGACTCCGAGGAAGAGTCGTCCGGGTTATCGGCGGCCCGCCCCATCTCTTGAGGCGTTTGACCCACCGACCCCCGCAGGCGCCCGCCGGCGCGCCCGCGCGGCTACTGCACGAGCTCGGCCACCTGCACGCCCCAGGTGCCTTCGCCGGTGACGACGAGGCTGCCGTTGGCGAAGCACAGGCCGTTGGCGAACAGCTCGATGGGCTCGTCGGCGCGCTGATCGAGCTCGACGACGGCGCCCTGGGCGAGCTCGAGGGCGCCCGCGAGCGGCAGGTGGGTGCGTCCCAGCTCGGCCCACACGCGCACGAAGATGCTGCGCAGCATTTCCCGGCTCTCGGGGCTCTCGCGCGCCTTCAGCAGATGTGCCCGCGCGCGTTCGAGCTCGGCGCGGCCGAGCGTGGCGTAGGTGTCGGCGTGGATCGGGGGCTCGTCGGTGGCGGACAGCTTGACCGCCCTTCTCGCGCCGCTGCGTCCGGGGTTCCCGCGACCGAGGGAGACGCCCTCGGTGAACAGCAGCACGCCGTCCGCGGCGCGGTCTTCGAGCGCGAGCAGCGACCCGGGGCCGAGCTCGAGCATGCGCTCGATGGGCATCTGCAGCGAGCCGACCTCGGCCCGTACGAGCACGTGGGCGCCGGAGATGCCGCGGCGCAGGGCGTCGGCGCCCTGCGGGTCGGGGGCGCTCGGCTCCACGCCACCGCCCCTGATGCGCTCGGTGATCGGCTCGATCGCCGCCCACGGGATCAGCAGCGAGATGGTCGACGCGAGCGCGTCGATCTTGACCTCGAAGGCCACCGACAGGGTCGGTTCGCCGATCGCCGAGGGCACCCCCGCATCGCCCTCCATGTCGACCTCGCCGCGCACCAGCTCGGGGCCCCCGAGCTCATCCCAGGCGGCCGACAGCTGGCGCACGACCGTGTCGAGCACCCCGCGCGTGAGCACCCAGTCGATCTCCGTCAGATGGCGCTCGGACGGCGCATGGCTGGCCTCGCCGCCGAGCAGGCATTCGAGCGCCTGGAGCACGAGCGGCAGCTCGACGCTCATCAGCATCTGGCGCTCGATCGCCTGCGCCTCGACGGCCACGGCGATCGAGTCCGCGGGGAGCTGCGCCTTGGCGGCCGCCCACGTGTGCTGGCTGACGTCGGTGAGGGTGAGCTCCACTTCGGCGTTGAGCTCGCCGGCGAGGGCGTTGCCGAGCGACTCGCAGAACCCCTCGAGCGCGCGGGTGATGCGCCGCCTGAGCTCGGTGGTGAACTTGGTCGGCTGGGAAAAGTCGAGCGCGCGGATGTTCGCGGCGGCGCTCTCAGCGGCGGCCGCCTGCCCCCGCTCCTGCTCCTGCTCCGGGGAGGATGTCTCGACCTCGGCGGTCTCGCTCTGGCCCGGGCTCACGGTCGCTCAGTTCTCCCCTGCGGCGGCGATCTCCTCCTCCGCACCCCCGTTCCGGGACGCATCGTCCCCGACGGGGGGAGGCGACGCCTGTGGATCGTCTTCGGGGGCCTCGTCGTCGGCGGTGGCCGCGAGCGGCTGCGCGAGCTCCCCCTCGGGTGAGGATGCCGAGTCGGCCTGCCCGTCGAGGATCTCCGTGATGCGCAGACCGTACTGCTCCTCGACGACGACCACCTCGCCGCGGGCGATGGCGCTTCCGTTGACGAGCAGGTCGGCGGTCTCGCCGGCGAGGCGCTCGAGTGCGACCACCGATCCGACGCGCAGATCGAGCGTCTCCCCCACCGTCATGTGGGTGCGCCCGATCTCGACGCTCAGCTCCATGGGGATCTCGGAGAGGCGGCTGAGGTCCCCCTGCGGGGACGATGCGGAGCCGTTCGCGTGGGCGGCGGGGTGGGTGGGATCCCCCATCGAGGATGCCTGTCCGTCGAACTGCTCGTACTCGATCGCCTCGGCCACGTCTGCCTCCTATTGCACCGTGAGGTCGGGGATCAGCACGGCTTCGACCTTGAGGTCGGTCTGCTTCGCGATGGCCGCCAGGATCTGGTGCTTGATGACGGTTCTGCCCTGATCGCTGATGAGCGTTTCCCCGTTCTGGTTGGTGACCGCATTGGTCACGATTTCCCGCACCAGCGGTTCCTCGGGGAGCGTGCCGGCTGCGCCTTCCCCGCTCGAGGCCGCGGCGGTGGCGGAGGCGCCGTCGCTCTGACCCGGGGCGAGCTCGAGCGCGATGGTCATCTTGGCGAAGCGACCGTCTGTGAGGTTGAGCAGGAAAGGCGCCGGCATCGAGTAGATGGTCCCCTTGATCTTGTCCTTGTTGACGGGCTTGGGCTGGGACATCTTGAAGCCCACCCCCAATATGAGAATCGGCAGGGCGACGGCGAGCATGAGCTTCTTTTTCTTGAGCATGGTTCGTTCCTCGTCCTTCTACTGTTCGCCTTCGGTGCCGCTTTCGCCTTCGCCTTCGCCGCTGGGGATGCGCCGCATGACGATCTCCACGCGCCGGTTGCGGGCGCGCCCGGCGGCCGTGGCGTTGCTGTCGACAGGGTGTTGTTCGGCGTTGCCCAACGCGGTCAGCCTGCTCGCGCCCACCCCGTGGGCGATCAGGAAGCGCACGACGGTGCTGGCGCGGGCCGTGGAGAGCTCCCAGTTGCTGGGGTACAGACCGGAGTGGATGGGCACGTTGTCGGTGTTGCCTTCGACGGAGATGGGGTGGGTCTCGTCGAGGTTGAGCAGTTGTGCGATCTCGCCGAGCAGGCCGTCGGCGCGGGGATCGAGGGTGGCCTGCGCGGAGGCGAACAGGAGATCGTCGGTGAGCACCCTGATGACGAGGCCGCGGGCTTCGATCGTGGCCTTGACGCTCTTGGCGAAGCCGTGGGAGGCGGCGTAGGCTTCGAGCTCGGCCTTGATGCGTGCGAACTCGGCGGCCTGCTTCTGCGCGGCTGCGGTCGCGGCGGCCGCGGCGGCCGAGCTGGAGGCCGCGGCGGTGGGAGCGGTGGTGGCGCCGTGGGCAGTGCTGTTCTGCATGGCGCTCGAGCCTTCGGTGGCGACCGGCTCGATCGCCTGCAGTTCGACCTTCGAGGGGACGTTGGCGGAGTTCGCGGTGGCGCCCTGCTGGGCGACCGATTTGCCGCCGGGGAGGATGTTGCCCGAGAAGGCGGCCTTCAACGACTTCTGCAGCGTCTCGTACTTGGAGATGTTGACGGAGGAGATCGAGAACAGCACCATGAACAGCGCCATCAGCAGGGTGATCATGTCGGCATAGGTGAGCAGCCAGCGCTCCTCGCTCTCGTGCTCTGCGCCCCCGTGGCGGCGTTTGGAGTGCCCGCGAGCCATGCTCAGGCCGCCCTGGCCTCGTCGAGCCGCGCCACGTTGTCCTCCTCGCCGGCGTCCCGTTCGGCGGGCGCGAGATAGGACATGAGCTTTTCGGAGACGAGTCGCGGGTTGTCGCCCGCCTGGATCGAGAGGATCCCCTCGAGCGTCATCATCCGCAGCTCCATCTCTTCGGCGGAGATCGCCTTCAGGCGGTTGGCGATGGGCAGGAACACGACGTTGGCGGAGCCGACGCCCATCAGGGTTGCGATGAAGGCGGCGGAGATGGACGGCCCGAGCGTGGAGGGCGCGGCGAGGTTCTGGAGCACGTGCACCAGGCCGAGGACCGTGCCGATGATGCCCATCGTGGGAGCGAACCCGCCGGCCTTTTCGAACGGCGCCGCGGCCGAGGCGTGGCGGGCGGCCATGCCGTCGACCTCGGCCTCGAGGATGGCGTGCACCATCTCAGGGTCGGTGCCGTCGACGACGAGCTGGAGGGCGTTGCGCGTGAAGGCGTCGTCGATGTCGGAGAGCTGGGCGTCGAGTGCGAGCAGGCCCTCACGCCGGGCCTTGTCAGCCAGGGACACCAGCTGATCGAGCCGCCCGCGCATGTCCGGCGGTTCGGCGGAGAAGACCATCTTGTAGAGGCTGGGCACGCGCTTCATCGAGGCCATGCCCACGCTCGCCAGGGTCACCCCGCCGGTGCCGCCGAGGATGATCATGAGGGCGGGGATGTCGATGAACGAAGCGGGACTGGTGCCGCCCATCAGCGAACTCATCATCAGGGAGCCGAAGGCCACCCCAATCCCGATGGCCGTTGAAGCCTTCATTGCTTGCATACATCGGCTCCATGCAGAAAATCCTTCAACCTTGGCCCGCGCGCATGCATCAACGGTCCAACCGCCCGACAGCGGCTGCCCGCTTCGGGCAACGACCACCCCGCCGGACCCGACGCGGATCCTCCTCGATGACGGACGGGCGCCGGCGCGCCGAGTGCTAGGCGGGATCCTCCTCGACGGCGGACGGGTGCCCGGCGTCGCGTCGAGCGCTACGCGGGATCCTCGTCGACGGCGGACAGGTGCCCGGCGTCGCGGTGCGTCCCGCCGGGTGATGAGACCCCGCCCACCCCGCCCCCGGCCCGGCCTCTGCGTCTGAACGCTTCGGCCAGCACGGAGGCGCGGAACTCGTGCACGGCGGTGGCCACCTCGGCGGGGGTCTCGGCCACGACGACCTTGGTGCCGGTGGCGAGCGTGATGACCGTGTCGGGAGTGGACTCGACCGTGACGATCATGTCGACGTTCAGTTGGAATGGCTCGTCTTTGTGACCGAGCCGGTTGAGCGTGATCATTGCAATCCCCCTCACATGCAACGTTAGCCACAGAGTGGGACGGCGTCCAGCACCGCCCCACTCCGCAGCTCCTCGGAGTTGTCCCTACCCTCGCCGTCCTTTCACGGCGCTCGCTTGATCGTTCGTGCCCGCGCGGTGCGCGCGTGACAGGTGCTGCCGGCGAACGTGGCCCGCCCGCTGCGGGCGGGCCACGCGCTGCCGGCGAAGGGGGCTACTGGATCATCGTCACCAGCGTGCCGAGCATTTCGTCGGCGGTGGAGATCACGCGCGAGTTGGCCTGGTAGCCGCGCTCGGCGGTGATCATGTTGGTCATCTCGGTCGCCAGATCGACGTTGGACATCTCGAGCTCGCCGCCGATCGTGGAGCCGAACCCGGGGGTGTCGGGCGTGCCGACGATCGGCGTGCCCGAGTTGGCGGTCTGGGACCACAGCGATCCGCCCATCCGTTCCAGGCCGGCTTCGTTGGCGAAGGTGGCCAACGAGAGATAGCCGGCGGTGACGCGCTTGAGGTATTCGGGCGATTCTTTGTTCTCGTCGGTGTAGCTGACCGACCCGTCCTCGCCGATGGCGATGTTGGAGGAGCCCGGCGGGATCTGGATGTAGGTGTCTTCTTTGCCGGGTTCGTAGGTGTCGCCGGTGGGCGCTTCCGTGGCCACGAGGGCGTTCTTGCCGATCACGTATTCGCCCGACTGCGTGGTCAGCATCCCGGCGGCGTCGGTGGTGAGGTCGCCGGCGCGGGTGTACTCGACGTTCTGGGGAATCGCCGCCGTGAGTTCGCCTTCTTTAGGGTCCCCGGGACCGATCCGCAGGAAGCCGGGTCCCTCGATGGCGACGTCGAGTGGGTTGTTGGTGGTCTGGAAGGAGCCCTCCGTCATTTCGTTGACGGTGGCCTGCACCTGCACGCCCAACCCGATCTGCTCGGGGTTGGTGCCGCCGTTGGTGCTGGTCGGCCCGGAGGCCCCGTGGGACACCTGTGTGAGCGAGTCGGCGAAGGTGATGCTCGCCGCCTTGTAGGCGACGGTGTTGACGTTCGCGAGGTCGTTGGCGGTCTCGTTGAGCATCGCCTGGTTCGCGTCGAGGCCGCTGATCGCGGCATACATTCCTGCCATCATGATGACTGCCCTGCCTTTCGCGGCCTCCTCGAAGAGGTCCGGCCGTTGTCGTGTGAAGCCGCTCGTCTCATGCGATCACGGCGCTGTCGATGTTGGTGAACACGTTGTCCTTCATGTGTTCGGATCCGACGGCCGTGATGACCGTGCGGTTGCTGACGGACACCACGAAGGCGGTGCCGTCGACGAGTACGAGGGAATCGCGCGAGCCCTTGCCGGCGGCGCGATCGACCCCCTGTGAAAGCCTGCCCAGCGTCCCCGGATCGAGCTCTATGCCTCGGCGCTGGACGCGTGCGAGGGCGTGCTTCGAGAACTGCAGGTCGCTGGCCTTGCCCGCCTGCTGGAGCGCATCGGCGAACGACGGGCCCGACTGGACGCCGCCCGCGCCGCCCGCGGGCTTGCCCGCGGTGCCATCGGCGGGTTTGCCCGCACCTGGAGCACCAGCGGGGGTGAGCGGCCCGCCGAGGCCACCGGGGGGAACAAGAGCGGGGTTGGTGATGGGAGTCATTCGACTGGGTTGACGCTGGGGGTCATTCGACTTCGGTGATGGCCGAGAGCTTCACGCCGGCGACGCCTTCGACGGTGACGGTGGTGCCGGAGGAACTCGATTGGACGCTCTGGACGACGCCGGTGGCGGGTTCGCCGGCTTCGCCGTTGTAGGTGACCTTGTGCCCGATGAGCTGGACGGCGCCGGACAGCTCGTCGGCGTTGGCGAGGTTGGTCACCTGCTCGACCTGGGTCATCTGCGCGAGCTCGTTGACGAATTCGTTGGCGTTGCCCGGTTCGAGCGGGTTCTGCGCCTGCAGCTGGGCGACCATCAGCTTGAGGAAGTCGTTCTGGCCGAGGACGCCGTTGGGGTTTTCGGGCGCGGGTTCAGCCCGCGAGGAGGCACCGGTGGCAGCCGGCTGGGCGCTGGTGAGGGGGTTGGCGGTCATGGCGATCAGTTCCTTTCGTGTGTTAGGCGAGCACGTCCACAAGCTCGCCGCCGGCGATCGGCGCTGGTGCGCCGGCGCCGTCGAGCGCGCCGGTGGCGGCGTCATCGGCTGCCTCGGAGTCCTGTGCTGGGCCTGCGGTCCTCGTCCCGTCGGGGTTGCCTGCCGAGCGGTCTTCGCGGCTGCCGGCCTGGGGCTGCCCGAAGGAGCTGATGTCCAGGCGCAGCAGCGACACGCCGAGCGAGCTCAGCGACTGGTGCAGCTCGGAGCGGCCCTCGGCGAGCGCCTGCACGGCCGCGGGCGTGTCGGCGCTGACGCGCGCGAGCAGGCCGTCGCTGGTCTGGCTGAGGCGGATGCTGATGTGGCCGAGGTCTTCGGGCTCGAGCGCGATCCGCGCCTGGGTGACCCCCTGGCGGGCGGCGATCTCGATGGTGGCGCGGATGGAGTCGATCATGTCCTGCATGCCCACGCCTGTGGCGAGGGTGGGCCCGCCGGCGCCGGCGCTCGCCGAGCCGCCCGCTTGCGCCTGCGCGCCTGGCGCAGCCGCCACTGAGCCGGTTTCTGCGCCCGTGGTGGCGGCGCCCGCCTGCGCGAGCGCGCCCGACCCCGTGCCGGCGCCAGCCGCGCCTCGCGCCGTGCCGGGAGCGCTCGACCCGTGGGGTGCGGGTGCTGTCGGCGCCGTGGGCGTGGACGCGGCGGCGCCCGTGAGGGCGTGGGCGCCGTCCGGGGTGGCGGGTGAAGCGGAGACGGGTGCGGCGACGTCGCCCGGCGCACCCGACGGCGTCGATCCGGTTGTGGAGGCGCCCGCGGCGCGGGCCGGCACAGGGGCCCCGTCGGCGGCGGGGTTCTGGCCGCCAGCGGGAGTGTCGCCCTCCTCGCCTCCAGCGGCGCCGCCTGCGACGGCGACGGGTGCGCTTGAGGCGCCCGCCCCACCGGCGGACGCGCTTGGCGCGCCGGCGGACGAGGCCGTGGATGCGCTGGGACCGGCGGACGGGGCGCTCCCGGTAGCTGCTGTTGGGGCCGAACCGGCGGGATCAGGGCTTGCAAGGGCGCCCGTGCGAGCGGCCTGCGGACCGCTCTCGCCGCCGGGCTGCGCCGCCGACGTCGAGCCACCCGCGGTCGTGGTCTCGCTGCCGGTGGTGGCCGATGCGCGCTGCGTAGCGGGCGCTCCGCCGGTGTGGTGCGCCCCTGACTCGGCGCTCGCGATGGCGGAGGAGGCCGAGGCGCCGAGCGGCGCGGAGGCCGCGCCGGCGCTCGAGCGGGACGCGGCCGCGCCGGGGACTTTCTCGGCCGCGGCGGCGGCCGATCCGTCGGCTGCCTGTTGCGCTTCCTCGTCGGCTGGCACTCCTGGCGAGACAACGCCGCTGGCGCTGGACGCGGCTCCGGCGAGGGCCGCCGGGGCCTCGCTCGTGGCGGGCGTGATCGCAGTGTTGGCGGCGCTGCCAGCGGACGCAGCGGCGCTGCCAGACGCGCCGGCGCCGGTCGAGGTTGCAGCGGCGGACGTGGCGGTGCCGGGCGTGGCGGCACCGGACGCGGATGCGGCGTCGGAGGCGGATGCCGCGGCGGAGGCCGTGGCGTCGGCTGCGCCCGGTGAGCTCGCGCCGGCGGACTGCGCGCCCGCCGCCTGCGACGCGGGCGTCGCTTCGGCTGAGGCGCTCGCGCCTTGACCGGGACTCGCGGCGGCTGCATCAGACGACGTGCCCGCGCGTTCGCGACGACGAGCGGCTGATGCTTCCCGACGGCTCGCTTCGGAGCTTGTCTGGTGTTGGCCTTCCGCAGTGGCGGTCCGGGCCCAGTGTTCGGCGAGCGCGCTCTTGAAGGGCGGCCCGCCTGGTGGGGCGGGCGGCGTTGGCGGGCTCCCCCCACCGGGGGTTTCCGACGGGGCGGTGGGTGGGGGCGGGAGCATGGCGGGGACGTTCACAGGAGCGCTCCAGTGGTCTCGGGGTGGGACTGGCGGTAGGTTTCGGCGTAGCCGAGCACTTTCGACACGTAGCCTTCGGTTTCCGCGTACGGCGGCACTCCTCCGTACTGCTGGACGGCCCCGGGGCCTGCGTTGTACGCGGCCAGCGCGTCCGCGGTGTTGCCGCCGAAGCGGCTCATCATCTCGCTGAGGTAGCGCGCGCCGCCTTCGATCGATTCGGCTGCGTCGAGCGGGTTGGCGACGCCGAGCGAGGAGGCGGTGCCGGGCATCAGCTGCGTGAGGCCGGCCGCTCCGGCGCTGCTCGTGGCGGTGGGATCGAAGCCCGACTCCTGCTGGATGAGACCGTGCAGGACCGCCGGGTCCAGGCCGTTGCGCGCGGCGGCCTGGTCGACGAGCGCTTCGTAGGAGGCGCCTTCGCCTTCGCCGCTCACGGGTCCGCCCTGCAGGCCCGTGGCGTAGGCGACGTCCGTGCCGGCGCCCACGCCCTGATAGGCGGGCACGCCGGAGGAGCCGAGCACGCCGCTCGGTTCGGCGACCCCGACGGCGTCCCCCTCCGGGGACGATGCGGCGGTGGTGGCGGCCTGGAGCGCCGAGGCGAAGCCGGTGGCGGACGCCGGGGCGGATCCCTGCGCGGCGGAGGCGCTCGAGAGCGCGCTGGCGGGCATGCCCGCGGCAACCTGGCTGGCCGATTCGATCAGCACCTGGAGCTGCTGCACGCGCTGCATCAGCGCGAGCTCACCGGCGGGCACCCCGCTGAGCGCCTGCGCGCTCACGCCTGGCTCCTGGAGAAGCGGGTGACGGCGATCTCGTCGAGCATGCCCAGCTCGTTGCGGGCGGCGGCCCGGTCGTGTTCGCCACGCCGGCGCTCCCTGAGGCGGTTGAGCATCTCGTGCTCGGTGGCGGCCGTCGCCAGCTCGGCGTCGCGCGCGGCCACCTCCAGCTCGCGCTGCTTGAGCTCGCGTTCGCGCACGCGGCGCTGGGCCTCGGCGCGCTCGAGGAAGGCCTGGCGGGCGAGCAGGTCGCCGCCGCTGAGGACCGACGGCTGGGACGCCACGCTGCGCTGTTCCTCGCGCGCATGCTCCACGCGATCCTCGGCGCTGCGCAGCTCGGAGACGCTCGAGGAGCGGCGCGAGAGGGCGTCCGCCAGCTCGCGCTGGGCGAGCTTCTCCTTGCGCTCGCGCACGGCGCGCACGCGCTCCAGACGGAACCTGAACGAGGGACTCACGGCCTGGTTATCGGACGCAGGGTCGGCTTCTTGAGCGCCGGTGCACGCACCTCACCGGCCATACGTGCGCCGGCGTGCGCACGGCTCATATGCTCAGCCCCAGCGCGGGGATGGCCGGCGGGCCGGGGGCATCCGACGGGAGCGGGGGCGCGGCGGGGGCGCCGGGCGCTCCGTCCTGCTCGCCGGCGAGCACGTCGGCGTCCTCGATCTCGTCGCCGGCGCTCGCCAGTTCGCTGGCCAGCGAGTCGCCGAGCGCGATCAGGCGCGCGTCGGTGTGCAGCGGGTCGCTGCGCTCGTGCACCGGCTGGCGCAGGAAGCGCTCGATGCGCGCTCGATGCGCGAGCGCCGTATCGAGGGCCGGATCGCTGCCCGACTGATACGCGCCGATCGCCACCAGGTCTTCCTTCTCGTGCAGCACGGCGAGCGCCGCCCGCAGCTGCTGCCCGGCCTGCTCGACCTCGGGCGAGACGATCTCGCCCACCAGGCGGGAAACGCTCGAGAGGACGTCGATCGCGGGATAGTGACCGGCCTGGGCGAGCGAGCGCGTGAGCACGACGTGGCCGTCGAGGATCGCGCGCACGGCATCGGCGATCGGCTCGTTCATGTCGTCGCCGTCGACCAGCACCGTGTACAGCGCGGTTATCGAACCCGTGGCGCTCGTTCCCGCCCGCTCGAGCAGGCGCGGCAGCAGGGCGAACACGCTGGGGGTGTAGCCGCGGGTGGCGGGCGGCTCCCCGATCGCCAGCCCCACCTCGCGCTGGGCCATGGCGAAGCGCGTGACCGAGTCCATCATCAGCATCACGTCGTGGCCCTGGTCGCGGAAGTACTCGGCGATGGTGGTGGCGGTGAACGCGGCCTTGATGCGCACGAGGGCGGGCTGGTCGGAGGTGGCGACGACCACCACCGAGCGCTCCAGCGCGTCGCCGAGGTCGCGCTCGACGAACTCCCGCACCTCGCGTCCGCGCTCGCCGACGAGCGCGATCACGTTGATGGACGCGCTGGTCGAGCGGGCGATCATGCCCAGCAGCGAGGACTTGCCGACGCCCGAGCCGGCGAAGATACCCAGGCGCTGGCCGCGTCCGCACGGCACCAGGCCGTCGAGCGCGCGCACGCCGAGACCGACGCGCTCGCGGATGCGCGGGCGCGAGAGGGCGCTCGGCGGCGAGGCGATGGTCGAGCGCCGCAGCCGTCGCGTCCGGTCAACGCCTGCAGCGGCGAGCTCGGGGGCGGATGCGGACCCGCCGTCCTGGGGGTTGCCCAGGCCGTCCACCACCCGCCCCAAGAGGCCCTCGCCGACGGCGATCCGAAACGGCATGCCGCTGGCCAGCACGCGCGTCCCCGGGCCGATGCCGGTGAGCTCCCCGAGCGGCATCAGCAGCGTGCGCCCGTCCCGGAAGCCCACGACCTCCGCGGACACCGCCGCGCGGTTGCGGTCGGTGCCCACCAGGCACAGCTCGCCGACCTCCGCGTGCAGGCCGGTGACCTCGATGATCAGGCCGATGAGGTTGGTGACGAAGCCATGACGCCTGGCGAGATCAGCCTCACGGATCGCCTCGGTGGCGCCGTCCAGCAGCCCCGGCGGGCGGGCATCGAGCTCGGTGGCCTCGCCTACGGCCGCCGCGCTCACGCTTGCCCACCGCCCTCGAGCGCCGCCGCGGCCACCTCTTGCGCGCGCTCCAGCTGCGTGTGCACGCTCGCGTCCACCTCGCCCTCGGCCGTACGCACGATCGCGCTGCCGGCCAGCACGCGCTCCTCGGCCTGCACGTCGCACAGCTCCACGCCGCTGCCCTGTGCGGTCAGCTGTCCGACCGCCGCCCTGACGGCCTCGACGTCCGCGGGGTTCACCAGCACGGTGATCGTGCGCCGGTCGGTGATGCGCCGCAGCGCCCCCTGCACGACCTCCACGACGAGCTCCGGATGCGCCTGCAGCGCGCCGGCGAGGACCTTGCCGGCGAGCTCGAGCGCGAAGTCGATGGCGTCCGCTTCGACGGCTTGCACGGTCTGCACGCGCAGCGCCTCGATCCCCTGGGCGGCCTCGCCGAGCGTGCTCGCCGCGCGCGCGATCTCCGCCGCGCCCTGCTCGTGCCCCGCCGCGCGCCCCTGCTCGTAGCCGGCGGCGCGGGCCTGCTCGCGGATGCGCTCGGCCTCCGCGTGCGCCTGCACGAGCATGCGGGCAGCGGCGTCGCGGGGCGGGGCCTCCGACGGTTGGAGCTGCTCGAAGGCGAAGCTGACGGTCGCGTCAGACAACCGCTTCGCTCTCGTCCTCGCTCTCGCCGGCGATCACGATCGAGCCGGCCTCCTCGAGCTTGCGGATGACGGCCACGATGCGGCTCTGGGCGGCGTCGATGTCGCGTTTGCGCTGCGGCGGCTGGATCTCCATCTCTTCCCTGATCATCTCGGCGCCCCGCTCGGACATGTTCGTGAGCACGACCTCCTTGACGTTCTCCGGAGCGCCGCGGAGCGCCAGCACGAGGTCCTTCTGGTCGGCCTCGCGCAGCACCTGCTGGACGGCGCGCTCTTCGAGCTTGACGATGTCCTCGAACACGAACAGCATGCCGCGCACCTCCTCGGCTAGCTCCTGGTCTTCGGAGGCGAGCTTCTCGAGCACGTTGCGCTCGGTGGTGCGGTCGGAGTGGTTGAGGATCTCGGCCAGCGTCTTGGTGCCCCCCGCCGCGGAGTACTCGCGCTCGGCCACGGCCGTGAGTTTGTGGCGGATCACCTCCTCGACCTGCTCGACCACCTGCGCGCTGGTCTCGCCCATGCGGGCGATCCGCAGGGCGATGTCGGGCTGCTGGCGCTCGGGCAGCCGCGCCAGCACCTGGGCGGCGAGGGTGGTGCGCAGGCTGGCGAGGATCAACGCGATCGTCTGCGGCGACTCGCTGCGCAGCAGCGCCGCGGTGCGGTCCGGGGGGACGCGCTGGAGGAACTCGAAGGGGGGTGTCTCGGTGCGGGCGGACAGCCGCCCGAGGAGCTCGGCCGCGCGCTCGGGACCGAGCGCGCGCTCGATCACGCCGCGGGCGAACTCCATGCCCCCGGCGGTCCCCAGCTCGCCGCTTGCCAGCTCCGCGATCTCGGTGAAGATCGACTCGGTCGTCTCCGCCGCCACCGAGTTGAGGTTGGCCATCTCGATCGACAGGTGCTCGATCTCGGCTTCGCTCAGTCGCTGCAGCACGCTGGCGGCGCGCTCGGAGCCGAGCGCCGCCATCAGCACCGCGGCCTTGCGCGTGCCGCCCAGCTCCTCGGTGCTCGCGGGCAGCTGCTCGCCCGCGGAAGCCACCACCGCGGGCAGCGTCTCGGTTGCGGACTCGCCGGCCACCGCCCGCTAGCCCTCCTGCATCCAGCTTCGCAACTGCTGGGCCACGCGGTCGGGCTGGGTGTCGACGAGCTGCTCCACCTGGGTGCGCGCGTTCGGCGCGCCGATCGCTGTAGCGGTCCCGCCTCCCCCGCCTCCACCACCGCCGCCGCCGCCGGCGCCCGCGCCGTTGGGCGCCCCCGCGGCGACCATCGCGGGGCTCGGCCGGGGTGAGGTTTCGCGTTCGAGCTCGGACAGCCTCATCGGCGCCTCGAGCTCGCGCAGCCACACCGGTTCCTCGATCGTCTCCTTCTCGCGCTTGCGCAGCGAGCGGGTTGTGAAGAACAGGAAGATCATCGCGCCCAGACCGAGCAGCACGTACTTGGCGTCGCTCAGCGGACTGCTCGCCGCCGCGGCGCTCGTGGACTTGGCGAAGGCCACCTGGCCGATCGAGATGGTGTCCCCGCGCTTGGCCTGGATGCCGGCGGCGTTGGTGACCGCTTCGCGGATCGCCGGCAACGCCGAGGCGGGCACGGATTTGTCGAGCAGCACCGATACGTGCTGGCTTTCCACCGTCCCCGGCGCGATCGTCGAATGGGTGACGGTCTTGGAGACGCCGAGGGTGGCGCTGGAGGTTTCGTGCTTGAAGTTGGACTTGCCGCTGCCGGTGGCGGCCGCGCCGGCCGCGGCGGTGCCGGTGACGCCACCGGCGGTGCCGCCCGTGCCGGTCAGCGTTTCCGTGGATTTGCTCTGCTGGACGGGGGTGCCGGCCTTGCCGTATTCGAGCGATTCCTTGCTCGTCTGGTCGACGTTCATGTTGGCGTACACGAGCACCTGCGCCTTGCCCTGCCCGAGCGTCTGCGCGAGCATCGCGTCGAGGCTGGCCTCCATGCTCTGGTCATAGGCCTGCTCGGCTTCCTGCAGGCTGTTGGCGGCACCGCCCGCGCCGCCGGAGCCGCTCGGCCACAACAGCTCGCCGGAGGAGTCGGTGATGGTGACCTTGTTGAGCTGCAGGCCGGGGACGCTGGAGGCGACCAGCTGCGCGATCCCGCGCGCCGAGCTCGGAGCGAGCCCGCTCGTTCCCGACAGCGCCACGGCGGCCGACGAGTTGTCCTGGTTTTCGCCGAAGATCTCGTTCTGGGCGCTCGGCAGCACGAGCTCGACCTGCGCGCCGGACACCCCCTGGACGCTGTCGATCGTTTCATCGAGCTGCCCCTGCAGCGCGCGCTGGTAGGTGACCTGCTGTTCGAAGTTGCTCGCGCCGAGTTTGCCTTTTTCGAAGAGGTCGAAGCCGGGCTGGCTGTTGCCGAGCTCGTTCGCACCCGCCAGCGCCACCCGCGCCTTGGACGCCTGGTTCTGCTGCACGGCGATCGCCGTGCCGCCGCTCTGGAGCTCGTAGTTGATGCCCTGGGCGCTGAGGGTGCTGGTCATCTTGCCCGTCTGCGCCGGTTCCACGCCGCTCACCACGGTCGTGTAGCTCGGCGCGGAGACCATGTGCACGAACAGGTACACGAACAGGATCCCGGCGACCGCGGTGGCGCCCGCGATCAACCATCCGCGCGGCGTGAGTCTCGAGGCGAGGGCGGCGGTGGGCATCGATCAGAGGTGTGGGTGGAGGGAGGGTTTGGGCATGCTCAGACCTGCGTGTTGAAGATCGACTGGACGGCTTCGGTTGCCTTCGTGCGAATCTGCCCGGCCATTTCCATCGCGAGCTGGGCGTCCTCGACCGTCACCACCGCGCTCTCCGGGTCGGAGACGTTGCCCGTGGCCAGCGCCTGAGAGGCGCTCGAGGCGCTGTCCTGGGTCTTCTCCAGCGAGGAGATAGCTTCGGTGAGCTCGCCGCCGAAGCCTCCCGCTTCGCCGGCCGCCACCCCGCCCGCTTCGCTCGGCTGGGCGCCCTGGGCGCCCTGGGCGAGGCTGGGAGCCTGCGATGCCGACAGCGGCGTCCCCAGTCCGCCGAGCGGCGGGATGATCATTTGAGCAGCCCGAGGGTTGCGGTGAACATCGACTTGGACGTCTGCATGGCGGTGACGTCCGACTGGTAGGTCTGGGACTCGGAGATCAGGTCGGTCATTTCCGTGACCGTGCTGATGTTCGGCAGCTTCACGTAGCCCTGTGCGTCCGCTTCGGGATTGCCCGGGTCGTAGACCTGCTGGTCGGGGGTGGCGTCGGCGACGATCCCGCTGACCTTCACGCCGCCGGGGGGCGCCCCCGCGCCCGCCTGCTGCATCGCGCCGCCGAGCGCGCTGCTGAAGTCGCTGGAGCCGACCTGTTCGAGCTCCACCTCCTGGCGCTGGTAGGGCTGGCCGTTGGCGGCTTTGGTGGTGTCGGCGTTGGCGAGGTTCTCGGCGGTCACGTCCATGCGGATGCGCTCCGCCGTGAGGCCGCTGCCGGCGATGCCGATGGCGTCGAACAGGCCCATCAGGTGGCGACCCCCATGGCCGAGCGCAGGATGCTGTCGCGGGCGCCCACCACCTCGGTGAGCGCCTGGTAGTCGAGCCCGTTTTCAGCGAGCTTGGCCGATTCCTGATCGACGCTCACGCCGGTGCCGTTCGGCCCGTCTTCGCCCGGCAGGGTGGCGGTCTGGAACTGGACTTCGCCTGGCGTCTGGCCGCCGCTCATGGCGCTCTGCAACTCCGACTCGAAGTTGACTTCCTCGGGCCGGTAGCCGGGCGTGTCCGCGTTAGCGATGTTGTTCGTGAGCGCTGTCTGGCGCTGCCAGGAGCCGCGCATGGCAGCCTCCAGCAGCTGCTGGGTGGAATCCACGAGAGCCATTTGAAGGGGTGTCCTTTCCGCCCTCCCTGGGCTGAAACCGACGCTCTCCCTGAGGTCGCTCACTCCTGTGGCCATCGAGGGGCCGTCCTCTTGATCGGCCGGTCGCGCCAGACCTTTAGGGCGCGTCGCGGCGCGCTACGCACTTTGCAGGGCGGGGAGCTACGCGCTGCGATCGACGCGGGGGCGCGCGTGCAACTGACCGGCGTAGCCGTCAGCGGTTCTGCGCGCACGCGCCGCGGTGTGGAGATCCGCCAGCAGGGCGTCGCGCAGGCGCAGCAGCTCGATGCGCGTGCGCTCGTGGAGCAGCCGCGCGTGCTCGAGCAGCGGGGCGGCGGCCGCGGGCGGCCGCGCCGGCAGGTCGGCCACGAGCTGCTCCCAGCGCGCACCGAGCGCCGCCAGGGACTCCATCTCGCCCCTGCCAGCCAGCTCCAGTTCGAGCTCGGCGTGCGCGTGGATGGCCTCGTAGGCGGCGAGCTCGGGCTCGTCGCGGCCGGGGGCGACGCGGGCCGCGCCGCTCACCCGCGCTCAGCCTCGGCGGCCACCTCGCTCCAGGCCTCGCGCAGCTCGCCCAGCAGCTCGCTGACCTCCTCGACGCTGATGGCGTCCTGTTCGAGGCGGGCGGCGTTGAGGTGCTGCAGGCAGAACTGGTAGATCGCGTGCAGCCTCTGCGGCAGCTCGCCCTGGTCGAAGTCGAGCGTGGCGTCGAGGTGACCGATGATGCGTTCCGCGCGGCGCAACGCGTTGTGGGCGCGCTCGACCTGGCCTTCGCGCATCGCCATCGCGCCCTGGCGCAGGAAGCGGCGCGCGCCGTCGTACAGCAGGACGACCAGCTGTCCGGGCGTTGCCGCCAGCACCTCGCCCCTGCGGTAGGCGGCGTGCGATGCGGTGACGTTGCTCATCTCACCCTCATGATCGTCCCCACGCCGGAAAAATTGAGGGCTGGGCGCCCCCACGCCGCTAACTGGTGGTGCTAAGCGATTCTGACTGCCTGGCGATGAAGGCCGCCTGGTTGGTGTTCTGGGAGATCACGCTTTCCAGCTCGGCGTATGTCTGCTGCAGCGCCTTTTCGCGATCGGCGAGGACTTCGTTCATGCTCGCGATCTGCCTGCTCAGCTCGGTGATCTGGGAGGTGTCGCCGTTGATGCGAGTTTCCAGCCCGCCGCCGGCTTCGCTCGCCTCGTTGATCATCCCCTGCAGGTTCTTGGACCAGCCCTGGAGCATCTGCTCGACTCCGGCGGGGTTGGTCTTGACCGCTTCGGTGAGCTTCGTCGGTTCGAGCGTCAACAGGCCTTCCAGCGAGGACTGCGAGGAGCTCCCCGAGCCGGTCGGGGCACCGGTGCTGATGCCGATGTTGAAGGGGCTCGACATGCCGGCTTCCAGGCCCGCGAGCGGTTCGTACATGGTCGCCCGCATGTTGTCGAGCAGGCTCGTCAGTTCGAGGTCGCCGAACAGCGCGCCGGTGGCGAATTCGCTCGCGCTCGAGGCTTTCGCCAGCGGCTTGGTGGCGAGCTGCTTCTGGATGGATTCGACGGTCGAGTTGTAGAGCTTGATGAACGCCTGCACCTGAGCTTCCACGGCGCTCGCGCTGGGACCGGGGGGTTGCACGTCGATCGTCACGGGGCCCGTGGGGGTGAGCCCGCTGAGCGTGAGCGTGACCCCGGCGATCGCGTTGCTGACCGTGTTGGAGGCGGACGTGCCGGCGACGCCGTCCACGGTGTATTCGGCGTCCTGGCCCGCTTTTTCGGTCCCTTCCTTTTCGACGAGCGTTTCGCCCCCGCCGGTCACCTTGATGAATTCGCCGCCGGTTTCGCCGGTGGCGCGGTTGGAGAGGACGATGGTGCCCGTTTCGAGCACCGCCGCGAACACCGTGGCTTTGCTGTCCGAGTTGATGGCGCTGGCCAGTTCCTTGGCGGTCTCACCCGCCTTCAGTGTGAATTCCTGGCCTTCGATCGTGATCGTCTCTTCGGCTGCCGGGCTCGTGAACGCGAAGGTCCGCTGGGCGGAGTTGGCGAGCTTCGTGACTTCGACCTCGTAGCCGCCCACCGCCGCGCCCGTGGCGGCGGCCGCGCTCACCCGCGCCGGTTCGTTGGAGGTGGCCGTCTGCGAGCTTTCGAACAGCGACGGCAGAGCGAATTCGGCGACCTCGAAGGAGAGCTGCTGGAGACTCGTCTGGACGCCCTGCAGCGCGGTCTGGTTGCCCTGGAGCTTGGACTCCTGCTCGGTCAGGTGGACGACCGGCTCGCGTTCGACCGACATCAGCGCCGCGATGATCGAGGTCGTATCCAGGCCGGAGGCGAGGCCCGCGATCGACAGCGGTGCGCCGGCGGTGGAGTTGAGGTCTATCGATGAGGTGGACACGCGGGCTCGTGTGGGTCTCTAGTTCAGCGGGCTTCCCGCGGCCAGCGCCAACGCTGCGGCCGGGGACAGCGTGCCGAGCGCGTTGCCGTCGCGATCGTGGATCTCGATCTGCACGCGCCCGCCGGCGGCTGGCGCGAAGAAGCGCAGCTCGTGACCGGCCTCGCGCAACTGCTCGCCGATCCTCCCCGCGACGGCGATCTGGTCGAGCACCTCCGGCGGCGGGCCGCCACGCCCGGCCTCGATGCTCAGCGCGCTGACGCCGGCGGCGAGCTGCGCGATGAACGCACCGACATCGCCGATGCCGGTGCTCGCGTGGGCGCCGGCCGCGGTGCTCGCACCGCCGGCGACGCCGTCGCTGGCGGGGGTGCCGGGGTCGGCCTCGGTGGGGCTGGCGATAACTGGGCTTGAAGGCCCCTGTACAGGCAATATAGGCGAGCTCATATGGCGTTTTCTCCCTGAAAACGTGTGACGCGGTCCGTTCCATGGGCCGCCTCGCGCTTGGTTTCAATCATGGTGATCGGCGCCCTCCAAGGGAACTTGAGGATTTGTCGCGGATTTCCTCCAGTTGACATCCGCCGGCGCGCTCACGTCCGCGCGGGCTCCTGCATGGCCTGGTCATCGACCGCCGCGGCCGATATCTGAGCGCGCACGATCGCCCTCGTATGGGGGTTCGCCCGCGCCGGCCACGGCAGGGGATCTCCGGGCGATCTCGAATCTAGGGGCGGTCACGCCGGCGTGGGTCGGGCTCGGACGCGAGCAGCGCCGACGGCGGACCATCCCTCGTCAACCCTCGATACCAGAGCGAGCATGGACACACTCGGAAAGCGGGCAGCCAGGGCACCGGCGGCGGAGGTGCTGGCGCTGTGGCAGGAGTACCGGCGCACCGGCGAGCCGCGCGTGCGCGACCGGCTGATCTTCATGTTCATGCCGATGGTGCGCTACATCGTCTACCGCAAGGTCCGCGAGGTCCCCGCGCAGTGCGACGTCGAGGACTTCCTGTCGTGCGGCCTGGAGGCGCTGATCCGCTCGATCGAGCGCTACGACCCCGAGAAGGGCGCAACGCTCGAGCAGTACGCGTGGACGCGCGTGCACGGCGCGGTGCTCGACGAGCTGCGTCGCCACGACTGGGCGCCACGGTCGCTCAGGCGCGACGAGCGCACGATCAACGAGGCGCGCGAGCTGTTCGCCTCGCTGCACGAACGCGAACCGAGCCGCGAGGAGCTCGCGGCGCAGGTGGGGATGACAGCCCTCGAGCTCACCAACCGCCTCGACCAGGTGGCGCTCGCGGAGGTCGGCTCGCTGAACCGCATCGTGCGCTCGGACGAGAGCGCCACGATCGAGCGCATCGACACGATCGAGAGCGCCGACGAGGAGTGCGACCCGATGCTCAGCGCCGAGCGCGCCGAAGCCAAGGCGCGCTTTCGGCGCGCCTTCGCGCGGCTGAGCCGCCAGGAGCGGGAAGTGGCCGTCCTGCTGTACGTGGAGGGCTGGACGCTGCGTGCGATCGGCGAGCGCCTCGGGGTCTCCGAGAGCCGCATCTCGCAGATCCACACGCAACTGCGCCGCCGGCTGTACGAACAGCTCGCCGGCGAGCTGCCGCTGTTCGCGGCCGTCGGCTGAGCCTCAAGAATCGCCCGCCCCGTCCGAACACCCGTAAAGAGATGGACCTCGGCCTCTACATCGCCGCCACGGGCATGGTCGCCGAGCAGGTTCGCCAGGACCAGCTCGCCAACGACCTGTCCAACGCCTCGACCCCCGGCTTCAGGCCCGACTACTCGCCCCAGCACAGCTTCGGCTCGGTGCTCCTCGCGAACACCGAGGGCGGCACGGCCGTCGGCTCGGTCGACGAGGGCGTGTCCCTCGGCAAAGCCGTCACCAGCCAGACTCCCGGCACGATGCAGGAAACGGGCGAACCGCTGGACTTCGCGATCGAGGGCAGCGGCTACTTCGCGGTGAAGACCGCCCAGGGCGTGCGCTACACGCGCGACGGGCAGTTCACCCGCTCGGCGCAGGGCGTGCTCACCGACGCGAGCGGCAACCCCGTGCTCAGCGCCAAAGGCGCGCAGATCAAGGTGGGCGCCAGCGGCGCCGTGCCCGCCAACGCCGTCGGCGTGTTCGAAGTGCCCGGCGCGGTCAAGCAGGGCGAAAACCTCTACACGGGCGCGGCCGGCGGCAAGGCGAGCGGCACCGTGCGCCAGGGCTCGCTCGAGGGCTCCGGCGTGGACAGCGCGAACGCGATGATCGAAATGATCACCTCGCTGCGCAGCTTCCAGTCGGGGCAGCAGGCGATCCAGTCGATCGCCCAGACCCTGCAGGAGGCCGCCTCGCAGGTCGGCTCGGTCAACCCCGACTCCTGAGCGCGGGGGCGCGGGACGGCGCGCTCAAGTCCGAGGTCGGACGGCCGATCACCGGGATGAGAAATCTCGGGCTCGGCTGGACCGCCACGCGGAGGCCAGGCTCGCAGGCGAGTCACGAACAGAGGATGGGCTGATGCTCGAAGGTCTCTATTCCGCAGCCGCAGGCATGTCAGCGCAGCAGGAACAGCTGAACGCGATCAGCAACGATCTCGCGAACGTGTCCACGAGCGGCTACAAGGCCGAGCGCGTGGCCTTCAACGACCTGCTGTACAACCCGATCGACATGGCCGGCACCGACACCACGGCCGGCTCCGGCGCGAATGCGAAGGTGATCGGGCGCAGCGAAGCACAGGGGACGCTCCAGGAAACCGGCGATCCGCTCGACCTGGCGATCGAAGGCCCCGGCTACTTCCAGGTGACGCGCGCCAACGGCAAGGTGGCGCTCACCCGCAACGGCAGCTTCGGCATCGACGCCAGCGGCTCGATCGTCAACTCCGAAGGCAACCGCCTGTCGCCGCCGATCAAGCTGCCCAAGGGCGTCTCCGCCAGCGGGCTGAGCATCGCCCCCGACGGCACCGTGTTCGCGGGCGCCAAGAAGCTCGGCCAGATCAAGCTCGTGACCGTCACCTCCCCCGAACACCTGCTCGCGGACGGCGGCAGCGAGTTCTCGCCCACCGCGGCGAGCGGCACGCCCCGCGCCGCCACGGGCAAGATCCACCAGGGCGCGCTGGAGGGCTCGAACGTGAACATCGCCAGCGAGATGGCACAGATGGTGAGCACCCAGCGCAACTACCAGCTGACGAGCACGGCCATCCAGACGGAGAGCCAGATGATGTCCATCGCCAACCAGCTGCGCCCGCAATGAGCAGCCCCGTCACCATCCCCGGCGCCCTGCCGGTCGTCAACCAGGCGAGCGAGCCCAAGTGGGTGCGCGACGGCTCGCCCGCCACGCAGAAGGCCTACGAGAGCGCCCTCGCGTTCGAAGACACGCTCGTGGAACAGCTCTCGCAGTCGCTCACCGCCACCAGCGGCCTCACCGGTGCATCGTCCCCGGAGGGGGAAGCCTCCGGCGGGCAGGAATCAGAAGAAGGCGGCCCGGCGTCCGGAACCGGCGACTCGGAGCTCTCCTCGATGCTGCCCCAGGGTCTCACGGCGAGCGTGATGAGCGCCGGCGGGCTCGGGCTCGCCGCGCAGATGACCCAGGAGCTCGAGGGCCTGGGAGCAGCGCAGCACACACAGGCGGGCGCGAGCGGCGGAGCGGGCGCAAGCGGGGGGGCGGGCGCCGTCACCACCGCGAGTGAGGCGCCGCCCGCGAGCGCCGCCGGCGGTGCCGGCACGGGAGCGCCAGCGTCATGAGCGCCGTGCCCGGAGCCACACAGGAGCTTGCCCAGCAGGACCGCGCGCTCGCGGCAGACGTGCTCAGCCACCTGGACGCACAGATCGAATCCGCCGGGCGGCTGCTCGAGGTCGTGCTCGAGCAGGGCGCCGCGATCCGCGCCCGCGACGTGCACACGGTCGTCCGCCTGGCCGGGATCCTGCGCGGCGAGATGGGACGCAGGGCGCTGCTCGAGGAGGAGCGCGCGAAGCTCCTGACGCGCAGCGGGCAGCGGCTGGGGGTGCCCGCGGAGTCGGTCACGCTGGCGCTGCTCTGCACGTTGATGGACGCCGCCCGCGCCGAGCGCGCGAACGCGCGCAGCGCGGAGCTGCGCGGCCTGCTGCACGAGCTGCAGCGCGTGCACACCACCAACCGCGCGCTCATGCAGATCGAGCTCGGCTTCCTCGACCACCTGATGGGCATGCTCGCGCTCGACGGCGTCAACGGCTACGACACCCACGGCTCCTCCGCGCCGATCACCCGCTCCCGTCCCCACGGCGCCCTGCACGTCCTCGACCTGCACGCCTGAACAAGCCATGTCCATCCCCACCTTGCAAGGACTGCAGACCGCGCTCAGCGGGCTGCTCGCCGAGCAGAGCGCGCTCGACGTCACCGGCAGCAACATCGCCAACGCGAACACCGAAGGCTACTCGCGCGAGACCGCCGTCCTGCAGCCCAACCCGCCGCTGGACATCCCCGCGATCTCCACGCTCACCGGCCAGGGCGCGCAGCTCGGCACGGGCGTCGGCGTGCAGACGATCACGCGCATCCGCAACACCTACCTCGACGCCCAGTACCGCGCGCAGAACAGCGCCCTGAGCAACGCCAGCACCCAGACCGAAGTGCTCTCACAGGCCCAGGCTGCCTTCAACGAACCCACCAGCGCGAGCATTGCCGCCCAGCTCTCGTCCTTCTGGAGCGCGTGGAACAGCCTCGCCGACTCGCCCACCGGCGAAGCCGGCGAAGCCGCCAAAGTGGGTGTGGCGGAGGCCGGCGAGCAGCTCGCGAGGACCTTCAACGAACTCAGCTCGCAGCTCTCGACGATCGCCAGCCAGGTCGGCGAACAGTACAGCTCGCTCACCGGCGCCAGCGGTGAAGTCCACAACCTGGCCACCCAGATCGCCCAGCTCAACGGCCAGATCCGGCTCTCCGAAGAAGCCGGCCAGCCGCCCAACACGATGCTCGACCGGCGCGATGAGCTGCTCGACAAGCTCTCCGGTCTCGCCAACGTGACCGTCACCGAACAATCCGACCACACGGACATCGTGACCTTTGGCGACGCGGCCGAACCGCTCGTCGAAGACACCACTGTCAACTGGCCGCAGGCGCTCACCGAAGCCTCCGGCGGCGAGCTCGGCGCGCTGCTGAACCTGACCGGGCCGAAAGGCGCCCTCACCGGCCTGCAGACGGGCCTCGACGGCGTCGCCGAAACGCTCGCGGCCACCGTCAACGCGCAGCTGAAAACACCGTTCTTCTCGGGCGCGACCGCCACCACGCTCGCCGTTGCCGTCGAACCCGGCGAAGTCCAGGCCTCCGACAACGGGGTGTCGGGCAACAACGAAGCGGCGCTCGCGGTCGCCGGCCTGCGCGGCGGCGCCGCCGAAGAGGGCTACGCCGCGCTCGTCGAGCAGCTGGGCAGCGACGTGCAGGACGCGAAAGACGAACAGACCAACCTCCAGACCACAGTCACGGCCATCAACGACCAGCGCCAGGCCGTCTCGGGCGTCTCCCTCGACGAAGAAATGACCAACCTCATCACCTTCCAGCGCGGCTACCAGGCCTCCGCTCGCACGATGACCGCGATGGACGAAATGCTCGACACGCTGATCAACCACACCGGAGTGGCAGGGCTGTAGCGATGACCGAGCGCATCACTCCCGCGATGGTCACCGCCTCGACCCTCAACGATCTGAACTCCTCGCTCACCGCCCTGGAGCGCACCAGCGACGAACTGTCATCCGGCAAGACCATCCTCGAACCGTCGGACAACCCCTACGGCGCGAGCCGCGTGATCGACCTGCAGAGCCAGCTCGACGGGCTGAGCTCCTACGAAACCAACGCCAAGGACGGGATCTCCTGGGAGAACACCGCCAGCAGCGCCATGTCGAGCATCAACTCGGCCGCGGAGCGGGTGCGCGAACTGATCCTGCAGGCGGCCAACGGCACCACCAACCAGTCCGACCTGGAAACGATCGCCCTGCAGGTCGAACAGCTCACCGAAGGCATCAAGCAGGCCGCCGACACACAGTACGCCGGCCAGTACGTCTTCTCGGGCACGGCCACCACCACCCGGCCCTACGAACTGGGCGCGGGCGACGAATACCAGGGCAACGCGGAAACGATCGGCCGCGCGGTCGGGCCGGGCGCGACCGTGACCGTCTCCACCAACATCTCCACGCTGCTCGGCAACGGCGAAGCCTCCGGCGACGGCAAGTTGCTCGACACGCTGCGCACCACCATCAAGAACCTCCGCGGCGGCACCGCCGCCGACCGCGAAGCGCTCACCAACACCGACCTGCAGAACCTGGACGGGAACCTCGAAACCCTGAGCGAGCTGCAGGCGACGGCCGGCAGCGCCACCGACCAGCTGCAGGCGGCGCTGTCGCGCAACGAAGACCTGCAGACGGCCATCAGCGAGAGCCTCTCCAACACCGACGACACGAACGTCGCCGCCGCGTCGATCGCCTACGCCAACGAGCAGGCCGCCTACAACGCCGCGCTGCGGGCCGGCGCCACCATCGTCCAGGAATCGCTGCTCAACTTCCTGCAGTAGCCGAACATCTAGGAGACAGCGACATGTCCGTGACATTCAAGAGCATCCGCTTCGGGACCGTGGAGATCGACGCCCAGGACGTGATCGAGTTCCCCTTCGGCCTGGTCGGCCTGGGCGGCCTGCGCTACGCGCTGATCGACCGCAACCCGGGCACCGGCTTCCTGTGGCTGCACGAGATCGACAACCCCGCGCTCGCGCTGCCGGTCGTCAACCCCCACCAGTTCTTCGCCAACTTCACGCTGGAGATCGCCCCCGAGGACCAGGAGCGGACCGGCATCCAGGACGCCACCGGCGCGCTGCTGTACGTGACGGTCCGCGCCACGCCCAACCCCCTGGACATCACGGCCAACCTGCGCGCCCCGCTGGTGATTCGCGACGGCAACGGCTACCAGGTGATCAACACGCACGAGGACGCGCCGCTGCAGGCGCCGCTGTTCACGCTGGCCGCGCAGCGCCAGATTGCTTCATAATCGGCATCGATGCTGATCCTGACGCGTCGTCCCGGAGAGCGCGTCGTCATCGGCGACGAGATCCTCGTGACGGTGATGAGCGTGAGCGGCCACACGGTCAGGCTCGGGATCGCCGCGCCGGAGGGCGTGCCCATCTACCGCGAGGAGATCTGGCTCGCGGTCAAGGAGGAGAACCGCGCCGCGGCGGCCGCCATGGCCGATGCGATCCCCACCACCGCGCCCGCCGCCGAGCCCCCGGCGGCCGGCGAGCCGCCGGCGTCCGAGGCGCCGGCCGAGCACTGACGGTCCCGCGCGCACTCGCGCCGCTCTGCGCGCCGGATCGGCATCGCACAGGGCTTGGACGGAGCGCCCAAGCGGTATAGACTGCTCGCGGGCCGGGGGTCAACCCCCCACCAAGGAGGGTGGAGTGAGGGCATGAGGGAGACCGGAGGACAACCGCATCGCCTCGGGGAGCACGCGGGGCAGGGGATGACGCGGCGCACGTTGCTCGCCCGCGCGACCGCTCTCGGCGTCACCACCTCCACGCTGAGCGCGCTCGACCTGCTCGCGCTCGTGCCCGCGCGAGCGCAGGCCAAGAAGTCCGGGCTGCCCGAAATCCAGTTCGAGATCGAAAAGTTCATCGCGCCGGCGATCCACGTCGAAGGCGTGCGCGTGCGCTTCGCGCCCGTGTACACCACGTTCGCCACGTTCGCCCTGAGCCGCACGCCCACCCAGGCCGATCAGGCCGCGCTCGCCGGGGCGCTCGCGCGGATCGAGGCCAGCTACCCGTTCAGCCCCAGCGGCGTGTTCGTGACCGTCGCCTACGGCGTCCCCTACTTCGAACGGCTCCCCGGCGGGATGACCGGCGAGCTCGTCAGCGGGCACATGCCGCGGCTGGCATCCGAACCAGACCTCTACGCGCTCGAAGAGGCCGTCCCCGGACCGACCGACGTGTCCCCCGCGAATCCCGGGATCACCAAGGAGCGCTTCAACATACCCGTGCAGATCGAGTCCAACGACATGCTCGTGACGCTGCGCAGCGACTCGACCGAGGTCATCGACGACGTGCTCGCGTGGCTCGCCGGCGAAAGCTCGACGCTCGCGGGGCAGGACGTGGGCGAGTCGGGGCTCGGCGAACTGCTGAGCGTCACCTCGCGGCGGCTGATGTTCACCCAGATCGGCCTGCCCCGCAAGGTGGCCGAAGAACAGAGCCTGCCCTACGCCGAAACGATCAACCCCGAATCGCCGATGTGGATGGGCTTCTCGTCCCAGCAGGTGGGCACCAGCGGACCGGCCCCGATCACCACCTTCCTCGGCGACGGCGCCGCCAAGCTCACCACCGCGCGCTCGGGCAACTACTTCGACCGCGGCTCGATCCAGCACCTCTCGCACGTGATCCAGGATCTCGAGCAGTTCTACGAACGGCCCGGCGAAACCTACGTCCGGCGCGCGGCCGAGATGTTCAGCGCCGACCCGGTCCCCCGGCCCGGCTACGCCAACCAGTTCGCCGACGGCGGCGGCCCGGCCTTCATCCCCAGCGTCTTCACCAATCCGCTCCAGGCCGAACGCGAAGCCGAAGGCGGCTCGACCTTCGACGGGCAGCCGCACCTCGCCCACACCACCGCCCTGCAGCGCACCAGCCGGGCACCCGACCGCAAGCCCATCCACATCCGCGCGGACGGTCCCGGCTTCGACTCGCTCGACGTGCCCGACGGCTCACAGCAGCCCAAGCTGCACTTCAGCATCTTCGTCCCCACCGCCGCCTTCTTCGCCACCATGCGCCGCAGCCAGGCCTCGCTCGACCTCGCCGCCAAGTACGGCGTGAGTACTCAGAACCTCGGGATCGAGCGCTTCCTCACGGCCACCCGCAGGCAGAACTTCCTCGTCCCGCCCAGGCGCAACCGCGCGTTCCCGCTCGTCGAGCTCGCCTGAGGCGCCGCTGCGCCACCCCGCGAGGGCAGCGTTGGTGTGCTGGTCGCCCCGCAGCCCGATCGCCGGGTCGTCGTGTACTACAACACTGCTGTCGCGCGCGGCGCAAGAGGCGTCGCGACACCGCCCGCGGCTGCGCCGGCTGGCTGGCTGGCTGGCTGGCCAGCTTGACCTCGGTGGCCGAACGGGGATAGACTCCCGGCGGTCCGGAGGTCAAGCCGGACTGCGGCAGTGCGCCTCGTCGGCGAGGCGGTATCGGGTCCGCGCACGGAAGAGCCGCTGGCGAGCCCGAGCACCTCACCCAGGATTGCACCCTGCCGATCAAAGCTAGGGAGGGAGATCTGGACATGCAAGCCAGCCGAAGTGCTGTCAGGGGAATCTCGACGCTGCCACGCCTCGCTGCCGTGGCGGCACTCGTGCTGTTCGCGCTCGGCGCCGGCGCGAGCGTCGCGAGCGCCAAGGAAGTCAACATCGTCAGCCAGGGCGAACCGCCGGCGACGATGCCCAAATACGTTCGCTACTTCAACACCATCCAGGGCGCCGTCGACGCGAGCCGGCGCGGAGCCTTCATACTGGTGGAACCGGGCGTGTACGACGAAGAAGTGAAGGTCACCAAACCGCACTCCGGGATCTTCATCCGCGGGATGGACCGCAACGGGGTGATCGTCGACGGCCAGAACAAGGTCGTGCCGGGTGGACGCAACGGCATCGAAGTCTACAAGGCGAACAACGTGTGGATCGAAAACCTCACCGTCCGCAACTTCGAACGCGAAGAACTGAACGGCTCGGGCGGCAACGAGATCTGGTGGAACGGCGGAGCCGAGACAGGCAAAGTGGGCGCCCATGGCTGGTACGGGCGCTACCTGACGGCCTACGCCACCGGCCTCAACGGCGGCTACGGCATCTTCACCGGCAACGAGACCGAAGGCGAATGGGAAAACATCTACGCCTCGGGCTTCAACGACTCCGGGATCTACATCGGCGCATGCCAGGAATGCGAGGCGCGGGTCAACCACGCCACCATGGAATACAACGCGCTCGGCTACTCGGGCTCGAACTCCGGCGGCAACCTGATCATCGAAAACTCGATCTTCCGCCACAACACGACGGGCATCGCGCCGAACTCGGAAAACCCCGGAGACGGCCCGCCGCCCCAGAACGGCGCCTGCGAACACTCCGCGCCTTTGCACAAATACAAGTGGAAGGGACAGGCGAACTGGAGGGGCGAACTGCCTGAGTTCACCTCGACCGAATTCGCGCACTGCACGATCATCCGCGACAACCTCATAACCGAAAACAACGACCTCGACCTGCCCGCCAACACCTCCGCGGCGGCGGCGCCGTGGGGCGCCGGCGTGGAGCTCCCGGGCGACTACGGCGATGAGATCGAACACAACGAAATCACCGACAACCCGAGCGATGGAGTGCTCGCCTTCGAGTACCCCAACCCCTACCTGAGCGAAGAAGAACAGGAAGCCATCCACGTCAAGACGATCGACTTCCAGAACGCCGGGAACAGGGTCACCGACAACACGTTCTCGGGCAACGGCTACCTCGACAGGGAATTCACCGGTGACGTCGCGTTCGAGGGCGGCGTCTTCGGCACGCGAACCTCGACGAACAACTGCCTCAGCGGCAACTCGTTCGCCGACGCCACCTACCCGGCGAACATCGAAGGCGAATGGGGCTGCCAGAACAAAACCACCCCGAATCCCGGCGGCGGCTTCGAATTCGTCGAGTACCTGCTCGAACTCCAGGCCGAATCCGAACACCGGCCGACGATCGAACCGGTCGCAGCGCCGCCGGCCCAGCCGACGATGCCAGACCCATGCGAAAACGTGCCCGCGAATCCGCTGTGCCCGTGAATCGCTAGCACCTGAGTACCGGGCCGGCCCAGTCGGGCCGGCCCGCGGGGGGCAACAGCCGCCGCCCCTGGCAACAGGGGCGGCGGTCCCTATATCTGCGGGTTTCCAGACGGCCACTTGGCCTGGCCGGCACCGAATCTACAGCAGGAAGATTTCTTCGTTTTCGAGATGGAAGTCTTCCAGCTCGTCGCTTCCGGACTGCGTGGCGGCTTCGAAGCTACCGCTTTCGCCGACTTTTGCCTCGAGTTTGTTCGTGTCGGGGACTTCCTGTTTGCCTTCTTGTACGGTGAATGCGACTTTGTCTGTCGTTATCCATTCGCCTTCCACACCCGAGACTCCCGTCACAGAGCCCTTCAGCGCCACTTTGGTTCCCGTACAGGTGAATTCCTGCGTGCCGTCGACTTCGACTAACAGCGCGGTCTTGAATGTTTCGGCGCTTTTTTCCCACGCCAGGATCTTTGCCTTATCCGGCACGATGATTTCTTTCGCCGAGGCACCAGCGCTGGTGCAGTTAAGTCCCCCCGTCAGGGTGCATCCTGTGAATTTCGTGGTGCCGTTGGCTTCGGTCTCACTGAGGAGCTCGCCCGTTCCGGTTCCTCCGGAGCAAGTGATCTGCGCACCGCTCCCGACTGCGAACACCGTGCTGCCAACGTCTTTCGACTTGAGTGCCACGGGGAAGGCTATGTTCTGCTCGGTTACTGCTCCGTCGCCCTCCACTCGGCCATATTGGCCTGTGTCCACCGGGATCGACGCCGTGGTGCAGCCTGCATTGGTGTAGCGCAACACCGCGTGCGCGGCATTGGTTTTGACGCACCATAACGCGGTATTTGGGATCCTCTGGACGGTTTCACCTAAGAGATAGGAACTTAAGGCCGTGGCAGCGCCACCGCAGGTCGCGGTCGTGAAGTTGCCTTCATTAGTCTCGGCCACCCCGCAGAACGATCGTGCCGATGCCGACCCCGTCACCGTCGCCAGGATGGCAACGACCACGGACAGCGAGACGCTCGTATAGCAAGCCCATCTCATCATTGCACTCCTCCTAACATGCTTGACTGGTCCCCAAAGGATGCTCTGCCAGGAAGGTCGGAGGTCCCGCGAGAACGATTGCGCAGCCTGCGCCCGCAGCCAGCCGCTGCCGGCCCGCAGTCAGCTGCCAGCAATGTAAGCACACAGATCTGTCGACGGTCAAGCGATCGGCGCGACTGTCTCCCACATGGCTCGTCGTCGATGGCTCGGCGTTGCCGGGATTACGGGCGCTGCACCTAACGACCCAGCGAAGCGAGGCCACGGAAACGCTCGCCCCGTTCCTCGCAGTCGCGGTACTGGTCGTAACTGGCGGCAGCAGGTGACAGCAGCACGCGACCGGGAAGACTCCAGGCCGAATCCGACACCGGCCGTCCGTTGACCCGGTCGCAGCTCCGCCGGCCCAGCCGACGATGCCTGACCCATGCGAAACGTGCCCGCGAATCCGGTGTGCCCGTGAATCGCTAGCTCACGAGCACCGGGCTGGCCCAGTCTTGGCCGGCCCGCTGGGGCAACAGCCTCCCCTGGCGACAGGGGCGGCTGTGTTACGCGCGGCGGCTGATCGCCGCGATGGGCCACGCCCGATCGCCGCTTGACGTTTGCGCCCGCCGAGTTTGGCCTCATCATCTTGTGCGAGCCGAGGGTGCCTGCTAAAAGCTTGCCCTCCACGGCGCCGCGGGGTGCCTGCGGGTCGGGGGTGATATCGCCCTAGCCGCAAGGCCGGGGTCCCAGTCAAATAGGGAGCGCCGCGGGCGGTACCGGGGCGCGGCGAGCCGTGCGCTCTGATCGCCTGTGGCGCCCTCCGTGAGAAGGAGTGACAGAGACATGCAGCTCATCAAGCTAATAGGGTTGGCGTTCCTTGCGTCGCTGGCATTCGCCATAGTCACCACGGCATCCGCAACCGCGAGGGGATTGGGCATCCTCGAGTGCGTCAATGTCGGACCAAACAACGGCGGGTTCAATGACGCAGCATGCTTAGTTGAAGGCGGTAGTCACGAATACAAAGAAAACGAAGTCGTGGGAGAGACGTTCACGAGCAAAGCCTCTAGCACAACGGTACTTGCAACCAGCGGCAGAAAAATAGAATGCCTGGGGGCAATGAACGAAGGTGAGGTCACCAGCAGGACGGAAGATGAGGCGACCGTCAGGTTCACCGGATGCAAAGAAGCAGCCAGTGGCGTTGAATGCAAATCGGCCGGAGCCTCGGCGAAAGAAATCGAGACTGCCGTGAGCTCGAAAATCGTATCGCTCGGCTCGGGCACAAGCTTAGTGGCTGGGCTGTTACTGTCCCCACACAACGCCGGGGGTGAAAACGTGATGGAGTTCGAATGTGTCGGGACCCAAATCAAAGTGTACGGGTCCGTGATCGGCTCGATCGGGCCGGAAAGCCTGATGTCCTTAAGCTTTACGGCTACGCTCGCAGTGGACTCGACCACGAAAGAGCAGGAAATAGAAGAGACGACGAACTCGCTGCGAGCCAAATTCGCCGGCGGTAGCACCGAAAAAGCTACGTTGGCAAGCGTAGTGTTACTCGACTTCCCGTTACGGGTCGAGATAATGGGCTAGCGCTCTAGCGTGGAGGTCGCGGCCGGTGTGTGGGCTCGCTACGGGCCCGCGCACCGCGCCGAGATAGCAAGCGCGCGGAAGCGCTCGCCGCGCTGCTCGAAGTCGGCGTAGTGGTCGTAGCTCGGAGCGGCCGGCGAGAGCAGGACGACGGCGCGAGGGCCCGCCATCTCAGCCGCCCACGCGACCGCCTGGGCGAGATTGGCCGCCTCCAGCGCGCGCGCAGCGACGACACCGGCGCTGCGCGCCGCGGCGATGAGCGTCGGACCGGTCGAGGGCACACCTACGACCGTCACGCCGCGCTCGGCAATCACGCGGCCGAGCTCGGTGAAGCTCTGGCCCCGGTCCTGACCGCCGCCGATCAGCACGATCTCGCGGCCGGGGAAGCTCGCCAGCGCGGCGATGGTCGACTCGGGCGTCGTCGAGATGCTGTCGTTCACCCATAGGACTCCCTGCCGCTCGACGACCGTCTCCAGACGATGCGCCAGGGGCTGAAAGCCGTCCAATGACTCGGGCAGGCGCGGCTCGATGCCGCGGGCCGCCAAGGCCGCGAGCGCCCCGCACAGGTTCAGCGCGTTGTGCTCTCCCCGCAACGGCAGCTCAGCGGCCGACGCGACCAGCTCGCCGCGGAACGCGATCCCACCGTCGCGCACATCCCAGCTCACGGGCACGCCGTACGTGATCGTCTCGACGATGCCGTCGAGCTGGTGGTGTACGGCGCGTGACGCAGCATCTGGATTCGCGAGCGTGCTCGCTGGGACGGCCAGCGCCTCTGTCAACCCCGGGTCGCGACCGTTGATCACCGCCACGTGCACGCCCGGGAGCCCGAGCAGACGCAGCTTGTCCGCGCGGTAGGTCTGCTCGGAGCCGTGCCAGTCGGTGTGCTCGCGGAACACGTTCGTCACCACGGCCACCTCGGGGCCGATCTCCAGGTCGGCGATGTGGTAGCTGGACAGCTCGAGCACCGTGACCTGCGCGGGCTCAGAGTCGAGCAGGTCCAGGGCCGGGACGCCGATGTTGCCGGCGAGCTGCGAGCTGCGCCCGGCGGCTCGTGCCAGATGATGGGCCAACGCGGCGGTCGTGCTCTTCCCCTTCGTGCCCGTGATGCCGATCACACCCTCGCCGCCGCGTTGGGCCAGCCACAACGCGGTGGCAGTGGTTACGGGCGTTCCTCCCTCGCGCACCGCACGCAGCTCCGGACGGTAGATGGACACGCCGGGCGAGCGCACGACCACCTCGCAGGCGGACAGCGCCGGCACGATCTCCGCGCCGGTCACGATTCGCACATCCGGTGCTCGCAGCGTCTCGCGGACGTCCTCGGGCGGCGAGGAGTCGAAGGCAGCCACCAGGATCCGCGCCGAGGGCAGACGGCGGGCGAGCTGATCGGCGAAGGAGCTGATCTCGCGGCCGGCGCCCCACACGCCGATGGCGGCCCCGTCAAGCTCGGAGAAGCGCACGGACCTCGCTCATCAGCACCGCGGGCACGGCGTGCTCGTCGCTCAGCGCCAGCGCCCGCTCGGGATCTCCCTCGTCGGCGGCGAAGCGGGGCAGCACCTCCGCCGCCAGGCGCGCCACCACGCGATGGGCGCTCCAGCGCTCGTCCTCGGCGAGCAGGCGGATCGCCGCGATGCTCTCCTGCTCCTCGCCCACGCACTCGAACGGCTTGTGCCCGCCGGTGGCGGTCAGCAGCGCGAAGCCCTCGAACTGGTCGTCCTCGTCGAGCAGATCGCGCCCGAACACCTCGCGCAGGTGGGCAGGCTCGCTGAACGGGGCCAGGGCCAGGAACACGAAACGGCACTTGGGGCACTCGCAGCACCACGAGCTCGCGCGCCGCGCGGGGTCGCTGCGGAACAGGGCGTTGCAGCTCGTGAACGCCTCGTGGTACTGCCCCATGCGCGCGAACGCCCGCGCCACCGCCAGCTCCGAGGCCGGGCGCAGGACCGAGAACGCGCGCATGCCCGGGGCCACCTCCGACAGGGCCGCGCTCAGCAGCCGCTCCGCGCGCAGGCCCTTGCTGAACTGGTGGTTGACCTCCACGCCGTCGAAGCTCACGTTACCAGCCGACGCCGAACGCTCGTTGGCCATGGCGACGGCGTCGAAGCCGTTGATTGCGGCCGTCAGCAGCGCCACGCACGTCACGATCGCCGTGATCGGCACGTGGCCGTTGATCGCGCCTGCCTCGTTCAGCTCCTGCAACTGGGGGTCGAGCGTGCGGTTCGCCAGCAGGCGTGGCAGGCCCGCCGCCGCCACCGTGCGGGCGATCGGCGGCGCGTCACCCACAGAGAACAGCGCGAGCTCGCACCCCGAGCGACGGACGATCTCGAGCGCCACGGCCGAGTCCTTGCCGCCGCCCACCGGCACGAGCACACGCCCGAGCCCCGGGGGGTCGCGCGAGAACGGATCCCCGCCCGGCGCGTGCGGGAAGCGCGGACGGGGCAACGCCTCCAGGCGATTGGTGTAGGCCAGCTCGCCCAGGCCCTCGGAGTACAGGGCCTCTAGCAGCTCTGCCGCCGCCGCCGTCGGCGCGCCGGTCTCGCAGCTCACCTCCGCGGGCAGCGCCACCTTGAAGTAGCTCACCCCCGCCACCCAGTGGAGCAGCGCCAGCAGCCCGTCTAAACGCCGGCGCTCGCCCTTTCCCAGCTCGCCGTCGTGACCGCCCAGCGGCAACTCGAAGACCTCCACGAACGACGGCTCGTCGTCCAGCGCGTAGCGCAGCGTCACACGACCGCGCGCGTCGAGCTCGCGATCCACGAAGCGAAAGCGCCGAAAGGACGCGGGATCGAACAGCGCGGGATCCTGCCTGGCATCGGCCGCCATCAGTGGTTCCTAGCCTATCGCTGCTTGGTGGCAGACGGGCAGCGATCGCCGCCCGTCCTCTTTTTGTCGGCGACCCACCGGGCGAGGGGGAGAGCGACGGGCTTGTTGCGTCGTATATCGCAGGGGTCGTACATGGCTCACGCGTCAAGGGAATGACTCAGCAGCCGCCGGATGTCTCATCGAGCGGCGTGGAGGCATGCGTCGGTGCGGCGAGGATCTATGCCTCACGAGGAATCCGTTCTGAGATGGATGCCTGGCTGCGATGTATGGCGTACCCGTGTCCATGGCCACGTGTGAGCGTTGACCGTGAGCGGATCGTGAGCCAAGGGGTGGTTCGGCGTGACAGTCGTTGCGGCGCGTGTATCCGCTGGACGGCTTGGATCGTGGTGGTGTTTCCGTTTGTTGCGGGCGGTGTGTGCTCGGGTTTGGCCTGCAACTGGCCGTTGTTCCGCAAAATGATATTCGCCTAGTTGTTGGTGGCTGTTGTCTGGGGTCGTGGCTTCTGGTAGAAGATGGCCGCCTGCCGTCTTCTTCCGGTGTGTGGGCCCGGTAGGGGCTGGTGGGGCTGTGGCACCATGGTGTGTTCTGCTGTGGTGCCGTGGGTCGATCCTCGGCCTGTTTGGGCTGGGGTGTTTGTTCAACGAAGGGAGCATCACGATGGGGTGCTTGGGCGCCTTGGGCTGCGCTGGTCGTTCGTTCGGGCTGGGTCACAGGGCTGTGACGGCTGTTTCGGTTGGACGATTATCATCCGCTCAACCGAAAACGGGTGGTTGCGCTGCCGGCTTGCCTGGGGGACACTGGCTGCTGCCACGGGGCTTCTCGCCCGTGTGGTGCTCCTTGGAATAGGAGCGTTACTAACATGAGGTTCATCAAGATAGTAGGACTGGCGTTGCTTTCGTCGCTCGCTATCAGCATGGTCGGCGTCGGCGTCGGCGTCGGCGACGCTGGGGGTTTTCCAGTGTGAAAAAGGTACCGGGACCAGCAACCTTGGCTCAAACTGCTTAACGGAAACAGGTGGGACGTTCACGGTGAAACCCATAACGAAAGCGACGTTCACGGGCAAAGGCGGCGAAACAAAACTTGTGTCAGGTGCCAATACAATCACGTGCGTAACGACAAAAACAGATGAAGGCGTGATCACAAGCCTGACAGAAGATAGTGCGACGATCAAATTCACAGGGTGCAAATTTAGTGGTGTCAATTGCGAAACGGAAAACGCTGGAGGCGGGATACTCTTAGTTCCGGTGAGCTCAAAAGTCGTGTCGTACACGGAAAATAGTGTATTAAAGGCTGGGCTGTTACTGGCTCCCCGCACCGTAACCGGCGAAAACAAAGTAGAATTCAAATGCGGCGGAACTGGTGTCAAAGTGTATGGCTCGGTGATCGGCTCTATTGAACCGGCAGGCACAACGGTCGCAGACGCATCGTCCAAATCGTTCTCGGCCAAATATGTAGTGACTGGCGGACTACAGGCTATAACAGAGTCAACCAATTCGTTGCGCGCCAAGTTCAGTAGTGGTGTGACTGAAAAAGCTACGCAGGAAGGTGAAGCGTTACTCGACTTCACGTTAAACGTGGAGGTGATGGGGTAGCGGGTCTACCTGCTCGCCTGACTGTTGGGTTGTATTGATTGATGGTGCATGGGGCCGTGTGGCCCCATGCACCATCTGTTTGGGTGGCGATGGGCTCGTGTGGTAGGTTGGTGTGGCCGGTTTCGTCGTAAGCTGGTGTGACTGAGTGGATTTGGACTAGGCGGAGGTTTCGGATGTTGCGGCTTTGGGCGGCTGTCGGGGTCTGTATGGTGGCGGGGGTTCTCTGGTGTGCGACGTGTGCGTTCGCGGCGACAGCACCCGTGGTGGAAGCCAACAGCGAGTTCGTCACGGATGTGAGCTCTGGGAGCGCGACGCTTGGCGGGGAGGTCGATCCGGGTGGGGCGCCCACGAGCTACTCTTTCCAGTACGGGACGGTCGACTGCAGCGTGACCCCGGCCGCGTGCAAGAGCGTGCCCGCGCCAGCGGCCGTGCTCGGCGAAGGCGAGGGCTTTCTCGGGGTGAGCGTGCACGTGCAGGGTCTCGCGCCCAATACGACCTATGACTATCGTTTGGTCGCCGAAAATGAGGAAGGCGTTGATGCGGGCCCGGACCAAACGTTCACGACCGAGCCGGTGGGCGGCGAGTTCGCGCTGCCGGATGGGAGGGCGTGGGAACTGGTCTCCCCGCCTGATAAGG